>ERZ856578.214-NODE-214-length-119153-cov-11.847039_pt1 | contig 119153 bp, 103 predicted proteins | sample MGYA00514384_ERZ856578 | MGnify/ENA primary metagenome ERZ856578 (study PRJEB29103, sample SAMN06111958) | human gut metagenome | biome: human gut; feature: ankylosing spondylitis patient; material: healthy_person | host: Homo sapiens | place: China:Hangzhou... | reverse complement strand
TCGCTCGAAGGCTTCGCCATCACCGGAATACGGATCGAGGGGGTAGAACACGAGTTCACCACCATACCCGGCGTGGTAGAGGATGTGACCGAGATCATCCTCAACCTCAAGCAGATCCGTTTTCGCCGCCAGGTCGAGGACATCGAGACCGAGAACGTCAGCGTTTTCATCAGCGGGGGCGACAAGATCACGGCAGGGGATTTCCAGCGGTTTATCTCCGGCTTCCAGATCCTCAATCCCGAACTGGTCATCTGCACCACCGAGCCTTCCGTACGTTTCAACATGGACTTCACCATCGAGAAAGGTCGCGGGTTCGTTCCGGCAGAGGAGAACAAGAAATCCGGCGCTCCGATCAACACGATAGCCATCGACTCGATTTACACGCCCATCAAGAACGTAAGTTTCGCGGTGGAGAACTACCGTGTCGAACAGAAGACCGACTACGAAAAGCTGGTGTTGGATATCAAGACGGACGGTTCCATTTCCCCCAAGGATGCGCTGACCGAAGCCAGCAAGATACTGATCCATCACTTTATGCTGTTCTCCGACGAACGCATCACCCTGGAGTCGGACGACATCGCCAAGAGTGAAAACTACGATGAGGAATCGCTCCACATGCGTCAGTTGCTCAAGACCAAGTTGGTCGACCTGGATCTGTCGGTGCGTGCGTTGAACTGTCTGAAGGCTGCCGAAGTGGAAACCCTCGGCGAACTGGTGGCTTACAACAAGGCCGACCTGATGAAGTTCCGCAACTTCGGTAAGAAATCGCTCACCGAATTGGAAGAACTCGTGGCCAACAAAGGACTTCAGTTCGGCATGGATCTGACAAAGTATAAACTGGATAAAGAATAACAAATACCCAAAAGCCGAAGGGCTTTCATTTCATAAATGAGACACGGAAAAACTGTAAACCATTTGGGCCGTACGTCTGCACACCGCAAGGCGATGATGGCCAATATGGCCTGCTCCCTGATAGAGCACAAGAGGATCAACACCACTTTGGCCAAGGCGCGCGAACTCCGCAAGTTCATCGAACCGCTGATCACCAAGAGCAAAAAGGACGAAACGCATTCCCGTCGTATGGTATTCTCGTACCTGCGCAGCAAGGAAGCCGTCAAGGAACTCTTCGGGGAAGTGGCCGCCAAGGTCGGCGATCGTCCCGGCGGATACACCCGTATCATCAAGTTAGGCAATCGTCTGGGCGACGCAGCCGAGATGTGCATGATCGAGCTGGTGGACTTCAACACTCTCTACACGGCCAACGGCAAGACCGAAGCCGCCGCTGCCAAGAAGCCTCGTACGCGTCGTGCCGGCAAGAAGAAAGCCGACGCCGCTGCCGAAGCTCCCCAGGCAGAAGAGCAGGCAGTTCAGGTGCAGGAGGCTCCTGCTGCCGAGGAAAAACCCGTCAAGAAGGCTGCTGCCAAAAAGCCGGCTGCCAAGAAAGAGGAAAAACAGGATTCTGAAGAGAAATAATCGTCTTGGGTTCATTCCTCTTACGGCATTGCAAAACGAGAGAACATCGTTTTTGAATACCTCGAAAACGGATAAGCATTTTGTTTGCTTATCCGTTTTTTTTCGGATCGATCATTTTGAAAACAATGCATGAAATGTGGGGCTTTCGCCGTACATTTGCAAACGGATCAAACAAAAGGAGAACACGATGAAATTTCAGGATAAAAAAGACGCCGTGCTGCTGTTGGAAGACGGAACCCTCTTTTGGGGGAAATCCATCGGTGTCGAGGGAACCGCCTCGGGCGAGTTGTGTTTCAATACCGGTATGACCGGGTACCAGGAGATCTTTACCGACCCGTCCTATTACGGGCAGATCATGGTAACCACCAATGCCCACATCGGCAACTACGGGGTCAAGGACGATGAAGTCGAATCCGACGGGATGAAGATCGCCGGGTTGGTGTGCCGCAATTTCAATTTTTCGCCTTCGCGCGCCGGCTCGGACGGATCGCTTCAGGACTATTTCAAGAGCCAGAACAAACTGGCCATATCCGACGTCGATACCCGCGCGGTGGTGAGCTACATCCGCGACAAGGGGGCGATGAATGCCGTGATCTCCACCCATACCGAGGACCTGGATGCGCTCAAGAAAGTGCTGGCCGAAACGCCCAACATGAAAGGCTTGGAACTGGCCTCGAAGGTATCGACCAAGGAACCGTATTTCTTCGGCGATCCGCAGGCTCCCATCAAGATCGCGGCGCTCGACCTGGGGATCAAGCGCAACATCCTTCGCTGCCTGGCCGAACGCGGATGCTACATCAAGGTATTCCCCTACGATACGCCGCTGGAAGAGCTCAAGAAATGGAATCCCGACGGATACTTCCTCTCCAACGGCCCCGGCGACCCCGAGCCGCTCAAGGGGGTGCAGGAAGTCGCCCGGCAGATCATCGAGGAAAACCTTCCCTTGTTCGGCATCTGCCTCGGACACCAGATCATCGCCCTTTCCCAGGGCATCGGTACCTACAAGATGCACAACGGGCACCGCGGTATCAACCATCCGGTGATGAACCTGGAGACCGGACGCGGCGAGATCACTTCGCAGAACCACGGGTTCGTCGTATGCCGCGAGCAGGCCGAGGCGTCGGATCGGATCATCATCACCCACGAGCACCTCAACGACCATACGGTGGCCGGTATCCGCGTGAAGGGCAAGAAATGCTTCTCGGTGCAGTACCACCCCGAAGCCAGCCCCGGACCGCACGATGCTTCGTACCTCTTCGACCAGTTTATCGCGATGATAAAGGGTTGAGGTGATACGCGCGGTAATCTTCGACATGGACGGGGTGCTGATCGACTCCGAACCCTGGTGGCGGGAGGCGATGGCCGAGGCCTATGCTCGTGCCGGGATACCGTACAGTGCGCAGCAGGCAGTCAAGACGCAGGGAATGCGCATCGGGGACATTGCAAGAAAGACCCTCGAAGAGCATCCGGTGGAAGGCTGGGATGCCCGGCGGCTGGAGGAGAGCGTTTGCGAGCGGGTGAGCGAATTGGTCGTGGCGCACGGCAGGGTGCTGCCGGGGGTAGACCGCATCCTCGATTTCGTCTCCCGAGGCGGGCTCAAGTTGGGATTGGCGACTTCTACGCCCCGGAAGGTGGCTGAACGCTTTATCGAGCGTATCGGCATCGGAGCGCGGTTGGATGTCATCTGCACCGGGGAAGATGTGCGCCGGGGAAAGCCCGATCCGGAAATATACCGTTTGTGTGCTTCCCGATTGGGGGTCGAGCCGCAGCAGTGTTTGGTATTCGAGGATTCGGTGAGCGGGGTGCAGGCGGCCAAGGCTGCCGGATGTCGCTGTGTGGCGGTGCCGGAGGGGTGCGTGTTCGACGATGTGCGGTACGGGGTGGCCGACTTCAAGATCCGTTCGTTGGAAGATTTCGATCAAATGATGGGGCAGTAACCCGAAAGGTTACTGCCCCATCGTTTTTAAGCGGCCGCCCGAAAGGGCGGCTGCTTTTTTGTCCCCTTGTCCCCGATGCCGGTAAAAAACCGTTTGCCGCAGGGAAGGGAGAGAAAGAGGAAGGAATGTTAGATTTTCTCGGCAGCTTCGCAGGGAATCCAGCCGATTTTCCCGTCGGCCAAACGGATCTTGTCCCATTTGTTCAGGCTTTCCATCACCCGCACCTTGGTGCCTTCGTGGATGGAGAAGACATCGCCGCCGGAGGCGCTCGGTTCGCTTTTGGCCGTTACGTTGGCTACCGTTACGATGGAATACGGGTTGTTGTGCAGTTGGTTTTCCCCGTGCCGGCGCAGGCCGTACGAGAGCGCGCACAGGGCCAGGGAGAGCAGGAATCCGTAGAAACTCCACCGTTTGGTGCCGGTGCGCAGCCCGAAGAGGAACAGCAGGAAAAGCCCCAGGGCGCTCCAGGCAAAGACGACAGCCAGTACGCTCCAGGCTCCGATGGGGAGTGCCTGGGTCAGGGTGTCGGTCAGGCGGGCGGAGAGGGATTCGCTCAAGGGAACGATGTTGTCCACCGTCATGTTCTGTGCCAGGGAGAGGTTGTGGCGGATCTCCTCGTCGGACGGGGCGAGCAGGGCGGCCCGTTCGTAGGCCAGGATGGTCGGGGCGATCCGACCCAGGCGGTAGTAGGAGTTGCCCAGGTTGTTGTACAGGGCTGCCGAGCGGTAACCGATCCGCACCAGTGAATCGTACTTGGTGGCGGCCTGGAGGTAATCGCCCTTCTGATAGTCTTGGTTGGCCTGCTGGAAGAGGGCTTGCGGGGTTTGTGCCTGTACGGTGGCCAGAGGCAGCCCGATGAGTGCCGAGAGGATCAGCAGGGGGAATATCTTTTGGGTAAGATGGCATTTTTTCATGGCAGGATGTTTTGGGGTCAGCCTTTGATGCATTTGTTGATGTTTACGATGGCGCGGGTGGCGTTCTGGTAGTCCGTTTCGCTCTGCGCGGGGTTGAATCCGGCGTAGCGGGCCTGGTTGCAGGCTTCGAGTGCGCCGATCAGTTCGTCGGCCGTAGCCGGGTCGGCTCCGCGGGCGAGGACTTCCTGGCGGATGCGGTCGATGGAGGCATCCTTGCGGGCGAGCTTGAGCTTGCTGGCGATAAAGCTATAAAGGGATTTTTCCATCTCGTAGTAGAAAGCGGGATAGTCGCCGCGATCCAGGGCTTTCTTTGCCCGGGAAAGGCGTGCACGGGCCGCTTGTGCGGCTTTTCTGGCTTTTGCCTGCGGGGAATTCCGGTCGACGGAGGCATCGTAGAGGCGTTTGCCCAGCGCCACGGGAATGGCGATCAGCGGCAGCAGGAGCAGCAGCGTGAACCAGGTGCGTTGGTAGAAAGGCCGGTAGGAAGCCGGTTGCAGGTCCGTGGAGAGGCGGATAAAACCGATGTCGGTATTGAGGTAATCGACATCCTCCTTGGCAGAGGCGGCGGGGTTCTGCCGTGCTTTTTGGGAAATGGAGTGGTTGGCAATGTCGTCGCCCGATACTTCGAGGGTCATCGGGTCCGAGGCGAGGGTAACGTATTTCCCGGTGTCGGGGTTGAAATACGAGAATTCGATCTTCGGGATCGTGTACTGGCCTTTTACCCGGGGGATGAGGATGAACTGTTCGCTGAGCGAACCCCGCAGGGAGTTGGGACCCAGGGCGGTCGAAGTCTGGAGTTTCGGGTCGTAGCGTTCGATCTCCGAAGGGAACGCGGGCTCCGGCATGCGGATCTGGGTGATGTTGCCCGTTCCGCGTACTTCGAGGTTGAGGGTGGAGGATTCCCCGGTATTTACTTTCGATTTGGATAGGTCGGTCTTCAGGGAGAACTGTCCCACACCGCCGCTGAAGTTGTCCGGCCGCCCTTGGACAGGCAGCGGACGGACGTCTACCTGGATCGGTTGGCTGGCGACGGAGTATTGCGCCGTCCGGGTGATTTCATCGCCCCAGTAGTCGTATTGGCCGGTGCCGACCTCCACCAGCATGCTGAGCGAAAGGGAGGGGATCGTCTGTCGGCCTTCCTTCTGGGGGATGAGCAGTACCTTGTGGTAGGTGATGACGTGGTAGAGTTCGTCTTTGTAGTAGCCGCGCTGGTCGGCTTTGTTTTCCGGAAGGTCGTCTTCGGTGTAGACCTGCGTCCAGAAGGTATCGAATTTGGGTACCTGCGTGACGGAGAGCCGCCCGATATTCATGCGGTAGTACAGCTTGTAGGTAACGGTGATGGGTTCTCCGACATAGGGGCGGGTGTCGGATACTTCGGCGACCAGGTGGATGTTTTGTTGCGCCGAGGTGGAAGGGTTGGACATCTGCCGGATGCTCTGCTGGCCTTCGATGGCTTTTCCCACTTCGATGGCGATGCGCTCGGTCTGGTATTTCTGGCCTTTGGATTTGACCATCGCCGGTTCGATGTACAGGGTGCCTTCGCGCTTGGGTTGCACCAGGTAGGAGATGGTGGTCTTCTGTTCGGTGCGCCCTTTGCCATTGACATAGCTGGATACCATGCTCCGCATGAATTGAGGGCCGCCCAGCACGACGAAATCCTCGAAAGCCGGGCCGGCGAACTGATCCTGATCCAGTGGCAGCGAAGTGGAGATTTCGACCACCAGGTTTTCGTTCACGGCCATTTTCTTTTTGGAAACGGTGATCGTAACGGGTTGCTGGTTATCCTGACCCTGTGCTGGGAGAGCCATCCCCAGGGCCATGACGGCCAGCAGGGCAAGGACCCGTCCACGGACGGCGGCGGGCAGGTGCAACGATGGGAAAAATGCTTTGTCGATATTCATAGCGGTATGTGGAAAATGTGCAAGGACGATCGATTACCAGTCTTTGGTCGTATGGATGACGGCTCCTTCGGTCTTGTCCCCCTTTAGTTTGTCCTGAGTGTTCTGTTCCTGCCGGTCGATGGCGCGGAGCATCTGCTCGTCCGAAGGAGACAAGCGTTGCGGTGCCTGCTGACCGGAAGAACCACCCCCTCCCTGATTGTTTTGGTTCTGGTCGTTTTGGTTGGGATCGTTGTTGTTATTGTTGTTGTTTTGGTTCTGGTCGTTTTGGTTGGGATCGTTGTTGTTATTGTCGTTGTTTTGGTTCTGGTCGTTCTGGTTGGGGTCGTTGTTGTTATTGTCGTTGTTTTGGTTCTGGTCGTTCTGGTTGTTGTCGTTGTTCTGATTTTGATTGTTGTCCTGGTTTTGGTTGTTCTGCGGCTGGTTTTGCTGCTGGTCTTTGAGCAATTGTTGGGCCAGGGCGAGGTTGTACCGGGCCTGTTCGTCCGAGGGGTCGCGCCGGAGAGCGTCTTTGTACAGTTTGATGGCTTCGGCGTAGTTCTTTTTGTCCATTTCTACTCCGCCGAGGTTGTACAATACGGGGGCGCGTTGGTCGTCCTGCGGGGTGTTGAACAGGGATTTCATCCAGGCGGCCTGCGCTTGGGCAACATCCCCGCCCAGGTAGAGGGAGTTGCCCAGGTTGTACCAGCCGGTGGCGTAGGTGGTGTCCAAAGCGACGGCTTGGGCATAGAGGGAGTCGGTACGGTCGTATTCGGCACGTTTGTACATCCGGTTGCCTTGTTTGAGCAGGTCTTTTTTGGCGATGTCCTGCCGGTTCTGCCCTTGGGCGGGGAAAGCGGCCGAAAGGAAAAGAACCAGCAGGGCGCCGGCTATGGGGAAAAATGGGTGTTTGGTCTTCATCGTCATGCTTTTTTAAGCTCTTCTTTTAATCCTCTTCCAACGGTTTTTCTTCTCCGAAGAGATTGTAACGGCTCAACAGGCGGCTGCGTCGGAAGCCCAGCAGCGTATCCAGCACCAGCAGCAGCAGGGCGGCACCGGCAAACCACTGGTAGCGGTCCTTGTATTGGATGATCTCCGTTTCGCCGTAGTCGTTCTTGGGGCCTTTGCCCAGCAGGTCGGTGATCCGATCGACGACCGCTTCGGTGGAGGTGCCGTCCATGTAGTCCCCGGAGGTCGCTTGGGCGATCTCGGAGAGCATCTGCGGGTCGGCTTTGGTAACGACGACGTTGCCTTCGATGTCTTTCTTGTATCCGGTAACCACGCCGTTCTCCCGCAAGGGGATGGGGCCGCCTTCCGGTGTGCCGATGCTCACGGTGTAGATGCGCAGGCCTTTTTCCGCCGAGGCTTTGGCCACATCCACCGCGTTGAGGTCTTCGCGGTGGTCCTCACCGTCGGAGAGGATGACCAGCAGTTTGTTTTTGACCGTAGGGTCGTCGAAATACCGCCAGGAGAGGGCGATGGCATCGCCGATCGAGGTCCCCTGGGAGGAAACCATCGAGGGGTCGGCCGTAGCGAGGAACATTTTGGCCGCCGAATAGTCGCTGGTGATGGGCAGCAGGGGATAGGCGCTGCCCGCATAGGCGATGATGCCTACCCGGTCGCCTCCCAAGCGGTCGATGGTGCGCGAGATGATTTGTTTGGCCTTTTCCAGACGGTTGGGTGCGACGTCCTCCGCCTTCATGGACAGGGAAACGTCAAGGGCGAAAACGACGTCGGAGCCTTGTACTTTGATCTTTTCGATCTGCGTGCCGATGCGGGGATTGACCAGCGCCAGGGTAAGCAGAACGATAACCAGGGTATAGAGAATGGTTTTCCAAGCCAGGGCGGCCGTGCTCTTGTACGGGGCGAGGATCATCAGGATGCGGGGCGTGGCCAGCGCGTCCTGTTTCTTGCGCCGGTAGTGCAGCACATAGGCGAACAAGCCCCACAGCAGCGGGACGAGCAACAACAATTGCAGGTAGGCAGGTCTGTCCAGTTCGTACATTTTTCAGCCTTTATCTTTCACGAATTATACGATTCCTTTGTATAGCGTGCCGCGCAGGGCGATCTCCAGCCCGAAGAGCAGCAGGGCGGCCAACAGCCAGGAGCGGAACATCTCGTCGTAGTTGTAGTACTTGGTCTGTTCCACTTTGCTCTTTTCCAGCGAGTCGATCTCCTTGTAGATCTCCTTGAGCTTGTTTTCGTCCGTAGCGCGGAAGTATTTCCCGCCCGTAGTGGCGGCGATCTCGCGCATGAGTTTTTCGTCGATCTCCACCGGGACTTTCTGGTAGTAGATCCGCCCGGTGTTCGGGTCGCGGTAGCGGGGGTAGTCCGCCAGGCCGTTGGTGCCGATGCCGATGGTGTAGACCTTGATGCCCAGTTTTTTGGCTACTTCGGCTACCGAGCGGGGATCGACAAAGCCGTCGTTGTTCACTCCGTCGGTGAGCAGGATGATGACCTTGCTCTTGGCTTCGGAGTCTTTCAGGCGGTTGATGGCCGTTCCCAGTCCCAGGCCGATGGCGGTCGTCTCGCCGATAAGCCCCTGTTGGAGTCCCTGGATGGTCTGGACCACGATGCGCTTGTCGGTGGTGAGCGGGGTCTGGGTGAAGCTTTCGGTGGCGTAGGTTACGATGCCGATGCGGTCGCCCGTGCGGCCTTCGGCAAATTCGGTGGCCACTTTCTTCAAGGCGTCCAGACGCGAGGGTTTGAAGTCGCGTGCCAGCATCGATCCCGAGAGGTCGATGGACATGACGATGTCCACGCCCAGTCCGGTGCGGGTCTGTGTGCTCACTTCCACTCCGCGCGGGCGGGTCATGGCTACGATCACGCAGGCGATGGCCGCCAGGCGGAGAACCCACAGCACGGGGCGTGTTTTCGACACCCAGTCTTCGGCCAGCACGAAACCGCGTATGCTCGATATTTTCAGGTACGGGTACAACCGGTTGCCGCGCCACCACAGATACCCTGCCAGCAGGGGGATGAGCAGCAGAAGCCAGAAGAACCCTTTGTTGACCAGTTCGAAATTAGTCTCCGACATGTTTCTCCTCCTCTTTACGTTGTTGTTGCTGCTGCGCCTGCGGGGTGTCTTGCGGAGCCTCGGCGGGGCGCAGGGATTCGACGAGTTCCTCGGTGTACTGGCGGTAACGCTCGTTTTCCGATGCCGAGGGGAACATCTTGGCAAATTTTACCAGGTCGGCATCCAGCAGCAGGTCGCGTAGTTTGCCGTACTGTTCCCGCGTGAGGGACAGTTTGCGCACGTCGCGCAGCGTCTGGTCCGAGGTGCTTTCCGGGGCGGGGATGCCGTATTGCTCGTCCAGGTACAGGCGGATCACGTCGGTCAGGGCGATGTAGAAATCCTTGACTTGTCCTTTCTCCAGCAGTTTTTCCCGGTCCAGACGATCCAGGCGGAATTTTGCCCGCTCGTACGGGGACAGCAGCATCTCGGGCGGCAGGCGGTTTTCGCGGCGGCGTTTGACGATGCGCCAGATTTCCCATGCCAGCAGGGCCGCGATGGCCAGGGCGATGAGGATCCAATAATACTTGCGGAAGACCTCGCCGGCGGTATAGCGGTCGGTGCGGATGTCCTTGATCCCGTAGCGTGCCTGGCGGAGGGTGTCCACCTCTACGGTGGAAACCTGGACCTGGAACGGGTCGGTGGTCAGGATGGATTCCCCGGCTTTCACTTCGATGGCGGGAACGAGGTATTTCCCCTTCTCGAACGAGGTGAGGCGGTAGGTGATCCGGTAGATCGCCTCATCCCGTTTGTACGAGGTGTCTATCTTCGAGCGGCCGACCACTTCCATGCTGTCGCTCTGGAAACGAAAGTCCGGGAAATCGACCAGCGCGTCCTTCGGCGCGCGGACTTCGAGCCCCAGGTGGATCTGTTCGCCGATGCGGATGCGCGTGGTATCGGTGCTCCAGGTCAGGGTAGGCGGGGTCGATTGCCCGGCGGCAGCCCAGGGGAGCGCCAGGACGAGCAGGATGGGGAGAACCTTGCGCAGCAGATTATCGCATGCGGAAATAACCGAGTAATTTTTTTGCATAGTCATCTTTGGTGCTTGTGCTGATGGAACCGGCCCCGCAGTGGCGGAGCGTATCCTCGAAGTAACCTACCCGGCGGTCGTACTGCGCGCGGTACGAATCCCTCACCGAGCGGGAAGAAGTATTGACCCAGATGTAACGCCCGGTCTCGTCGTGGCGCATCAGCACCCGGCCTACGTCGGGCAGTTCGGCCTCGGCCGGATCGTAAATGCGGATGCCGGTCAGGTCGTGTTTGCGGGCCAGCACGGTCATCGCTTCGCGGTACGAGGAGTCGATGAAGTCCGACACCAGGAAGACGATGGCTTTTTTCTTGAGCACTCCGAAGAGGTATTCCATCGCCGCGCCGATGTTCGTGCGGGGACTGGTGGGTTGAAATTCGATCAGCTCGCGGATGATGCGCAGGATGTGCATCCGCCCTTTTCCCGGGGGGATGAACAGCTCGACCTGGTCGGAAAAGAGCATCAGACCCACCTTGTCGTTGTTGCCCATGGCCGAGAAGGCCAGCGTGGCGCAGATCTCGGTAACGATCTCCCGTTTGGTCGCATCGCCCGTGCCGAAGAACTGCGAACCGGATACATCCACAGCCAGCATCATGGTCAGTTCGCGTTCTTCCTCGAAGACCTTGACGTAGGGCTGGTGGGTCTTGGCCGTTACGTTCCAGTCGATGTTGCGCACGTCGTCGCCGAACTGGTAGGCACGTACTTCGCTGAAGGTCATGCCCCGTCCCTTGAACGAACTGTGGTATTCGCCCGAGAAGACGTGGTTCGAGAGGCGGCGCGTCTTGATCTCGACTTTGCGGACTTTTTTGAGTACTTCCTTGACATCCATGGCGGAAACCTCCTTGTCGTTTCCCCCGGTCAGGGTACCTGTACTTCGTTCAGGATGGTGTTGATGATCTCTTCGGTGCGCACGTTTTCGGCTTCGGCCTCGTAGGTAACCCCGATGCGATGGCGAAGGACGTCCGGCGCGATGGCCCGCACGTCTTCCGGAATGACGTAGGCCCGTCCGCGCAGGAATGCGTACACTTTCGATGCGGTAACCAGGTTGATGCTGCCTCGCGGAGAAGCACCGTAGGCGATCAGGGGTTTGAGTTTGTCCAGTTTGTACTCCTCGGGGAAGCGGGAGGCAAAGACGATGTCGAGGATGTAGTGCTCGATCTTTTCATCCATGTAGACCTCCTTGGCGGCTTCGCGGCCCCGGCGGATGTCTTCGAGCGAGACCACCGGACGGATGGCTTTGGAACCTTCCGGACGGGTGTTTCGCCGCATGATGCGCTGCTCGTCCTCCTTGGTGGGATAGCTGACGACGGTCTTGAGCATGAAACGGTCCATCTGGGCTTCCGGCAGCGGGTAGGTACCTTCCTGTTCGATGGGGTTTTGGGTGGCCATTACCAGGAAGGGGTCGTCCAGGCGGAAAGTTTCCTCGCCGATGGTTACCTGGCGTTCCTGCATGGCTTCCAGCAAGGCGGACTGCACTTTGGCCGGGGCACGGTTGATCTCGTCCGCCAGGACGAAGTTGGCGAATACCGGGCCTTTCTTGATGGAGAAGTCGCCGTCCTTGACGTTGTAGATCATCGTACCGATCACATCGGCCGGGAGCAGGTCGGGGGTGAACTGTATGCGGGAGAAGTCGCCGTCTACAGCTTTGGCCAGAGAATTGATGGCCAGTGTCTTGGCCAGTCCCGGCATGCCTTCGAGCAGGATGTGCCCTCCGCCCAGCAGACCGATCATCAGCCGTTCGATCATTTGGTTCTGTCCGACGATGACGTTGTTGATCTCGCTGGTGAGCAGTTTAACGAATGCGCTCTCCTGGGCGATCTTTTCTCCCAGGGCGCGGATATCGACCGAATTGTTCGATTCTTCCATTTTTCTATGCTTTTTTTCTATGTTTTTTCCGATACACGAAATTCGTAATTCAAGTCCTGTTTCGCTGTTAAGCCTATGTTAAAAATCCGGGGCACAAAACCTTGCAAATAATAAAGTTGGGCTAAAGAAAAGGCGGTTTTTCATATTTTTGTCCCGCGCTCTGCCGCAGGGTTGCGGGCGGATCGTTACCTTTGCCGGGAAAACCAACGCGAGAAAGCATGAAGATAGGAATCATCAGCGCCATGTACGAGGAATTCGACCGCTTGTTGCAGGCGGTCGAGGTGGAGAAGAAGACCGCACTCGGGATGCGGGAATACATCGAAGGGCGGCTTTTCGGCCGGGAAGTAGTCCTGGTCTTTTCCCAGTGGGGGAAAACGGCAGCGGCCTCTACCACCGCCAACCTGATCAATGTGTTCGCTGTGGACCTGGTGGTGTTTACCGGAGTGGCCGGCGGATTGGATTCCCGGGCACGGGTAGGGGATATCGTGGTAGCGGAGCGTTTGTACCATCACGACGTGGATGCTTCGCCGTTCAAACCGCGTTATTTCGTGCCTTTGGTGGGACCGGACGGGATACCGACCGACAGCCGTACCAGCGACCTGCTGGCCGAGGCGGCCCGTCATTTTGCGGCGCACATCGGGGAGTATATCGCCCGGGAGGATGTCGAGGAGTTCGCTCTGCAGAATGTGTTGGTGCACCGCAAGAACATTGCTACGGGCGATCAGTTCGTCAAGACGGCTTCGGTGAAGGAGCGGATCGTGTCCGATCTGCCCGATATGTTTGCCGTGGAGATGGAGGGCGCGGCGGTGGCTCAGGTATGTTGGGAACACGGGATGCCCTTTGCGGTGATGCGTACGATCTCCGATACGGCCGATGGCGATTCGCCGCGCGACTATCCCAAGTTTTTGGCGCGGGTGGCCAGCACGTATTCGTTCTATATCGTCAAAGAGTTCCTGGACCGTTTGCCGTAAGGGGCGGTTCCCTGGCGCGGGCAAGCAAAAAGCCGGAGGCATCGCCTCCGGCTTTTTGCTTGCCCGCGCGTGAGCGAACGGACGGTTTTGGGATAAATTATTCGAGGATCTTGTTGAATATCTCCTCCATTTTTTCGCGTTCCTCGCGTGCCAATTCCGGGTCGACCAGGATACGGCCGCTGTTCTCGTCGGCGATGATCTTTTTGCGCATGGCGATTTCGATCTGCCGCTGCGGAGGGATGGTGAAGTAGGACCCTTCGGAAGCTCCCCGGTCGATCGACACCACGGCCAATCCGTTGCGTACCCGCTCGCGGATCTTGCGGTAGGCCAGCAGCAGGCGGGGTTCGATCTGGGTGACGATCTGGTAGGCTTTTTCCTGCAGGGCGTCGTGTTCGCGGCGGGTTTCCTCCAGGATGTTTTCCAATTCGCCTTTTTTGGTCTCCAGGTGCTCCTTGAGCGAAGCGATTTTGGCTTCCGTTTCCTCGATGCGGGATTTCTGCATTTCCAGTTTGGCACCCGATTCGCGGATCAGTTTCTCGGCATGCTCGATCTCGAGGGTCTGGTATTCGATCTCTTTGCTGATGGAGTCGTATTCGCGGTTGTTGCGAACGTGTTTTTGTTGTTCTTCGTATCGGGCGATCAGGTCTCTGGCCTCGACGATGGTGTGTTTGAGGGTCTTGACCTGTTCCTCGAAGTTCTTGTTTTCCTGGACGAAGCGTTCCAGGCGGGTGGTCAGGCCTTCTATTTCGTCTTCGAGTTCCCGCACTTCCAGCGGAAGCTCTCCCTGGATGGCCCGTATCTGGTCTATGCGGGTGTCGATGAGCTGGAGGTCGTACAGGGTACGCAACTTTTGTTCTACCGTTAATTCTTTCTCGGCCATATTATTGCAGATAATGAATAGGGTTGGTATTGATCTCCGATAAACGGACTGCAAAAATAGTGAATTTTTTCATTAAATAGTTGTGTAAAATGTTTTTTGTGAAGCGCTCGCTCTCGAAATGCCCGATGTCGGCTATCAGGATGCGTCCCTCGGCACCGAAAAAATCGTGGTATTTGAAGTCCGCACTCACGTACGCATCCGCTCCCTGGGCGATCGCTTGGGACAAGGCAAAGCTGCCCGCCCCGCCCAAGACCGCCACCGTGCCGACCCTCCGGCCCGTCGGGGCCGAGTAGCGGATCCCCCGGGCATCGAAGCGTTCGCGCAGCAGGTGCAGGAAATCCATCTCGCTCATCGGCTGCTCCAGCGTACCGATCATCCCCATGCCGATCTTCCCCGAACCGTTTTCGAGGGCTGTGATCTCATAGGCCGGCATCTGGTACGGATGCGCCGCCTGCAAAGCCCGCACGACCGCTCCCTGGAGGTGGCGCAGGAAGACCACGCGGACCATCGTCTCCGCTTCGCGGTGCAGTTCGCCGATCTCCCCCACGAACGGAGCCGCCCCGTCGAGGGCGCGGAAAGTCCCGATGCCTTCGGCGTTGAAGCTGCACGCCTCGTAAGGGGCGATGCGTCCCGCTCCGGCCGCGAAGAGCGCCTCCCGCACCCCTTCGGCATATGCGGAGGGGACGTACGTGGTAAGTTGGCGCAGGGTGTCTTTTTGCGGGTCGAGTACCCGGCGGTGCTGCAGCCCGAGGGCGTCGCACATCCCGGCACTTACGCCGTGGAAGGCGTTGTCCAAGGCGGTGTGCACGGCATAGATGGCGATCCCGGCGCGCAAGGCCCGCATGACGGCGCGTTCTACATAGGAGCGTCCCGTCAGGCTTTTCAGACCTGAGAAAATGATCGGATGGAAGGCGACGATGAGGTTGCAGCCTTTCTCCTGCGCTTCGGCGACGACTTCTTCCAGACAGTCGTGCGCCACCAGGATGCCCGTTACTTCGGTCTGCGGCTCGCCTACCAGCAGCCCGGTGTTGTCGAAACCTTCGGCGTAGGTGCGGGGGGCGAACTCTTCCAGTGCGGCAGCGACGTCCCTTACCGTGATTTTTTCTTCCATGCGTATCTCGTTTTTCGTTTTTATGTGAAAAAAGCGGGTCAAAGCCCCCGGTAGTACCGTTCGTTTTCCGCCGGATAGCAGACTACCAGCACTTTTTCGACGGAGGAAGGCCGCTGGAGGAAAGCGCGGATCTCGCGCATGGCGATCCGGGCGGCCAGGTCTTTGGGAAATCCGTACACACCGGTACTGATGCCGGGGAAAGCGATGCTCGTTACGCCCCGTCGGGCGGCCTCCTCCAGACAGTTGCGGTAGCAGGCGGCCAGGAGTTCCGCCTCGCCCGCTCCGCCGCCGTGCCATACGGGTCCTACGGTGTGGAATACCAGTTGGCAGGGGAGGCGGTAGGCTTTCGTTACCCGGCATTCCCCGGTGGGGCATCCTCCGAGGGTGCGGCATTCCTCCAAGAGTTGCGGTCCGGCAGCCCGGTGAATGGCCCCGTCCACACCGCCGCCGCCCAGCAGACGGTTGTTGGCTGCGTTGACGATGGCCTGGCAGGGGAGGCGGGTGATGTCCCCCGTGATGATTTCGACGCTTTTCATGTTGGACAAAGTTACAAAAAGGAAGGCGCAAAGTCGAGAAAAAACGCGTTTTCTCCCTTGAAGCCAGGGTTCGGTTTATTTGCTTATTTTTGCTTTCTGTAGGAACTTAAAACTTCAGAAAGGACATGGAGACCGATCTCACCCTCCGGTACAATTACGCCCCGCCGACCTGCAGCCGGGAGGACGGGACGAATCCCTTGATCGTGATGGCACACGGGTACGGCGCCGACGCGAACGATTTGTTTTCGATGGCGGGGGAATTCCCCCCGGTATTTCACGTGGTGGCTCCGAGGGCGCCCCTGGACTTGCCTTATGGAGGGGCGGCGTGGTATTCGTTGGATTTCCAGGGCGAGCGGATGGTTTCGGACATCCCGCAGGCGGTTGCCGCGCGGGAACGTTTGGCGGAATTTGTCGCCGAGGCTGCCCGCAAGTACGGCGTGGCACCGCACGATGTGTGGCTGCTGGGCTTCAGCCAGGGGGCGATCCTCAGTTACGGTATCCTGTCCAGGTATCCCGAGCGGGCGCGTTACTACCTGCCCTTGAGCGGGTACATCGAGCCGGGGATCGTCGGTCCCGAGGTCGCCCCCGGGGACCGTTCGGCCATAAAGGTGCTGGCGATGCACGGTACGCAGGATCCGGTGATCCCGATCGAGGCCGGGCGCGAGGTGCAGGGTTTTTTGAAACGACTGGGGGTGGATTTTCGTTTCCATGAATTTCCGATCGGACACGGCATCAGCTGGGAAGGGATGGGGCGCATCCGCACGTGGGTGGACGAGCAGTTGAAAGGGTAGCGGCGATCCGTATGCCGGGAAGAAAGGGCTTTAGTTAATGCCTGCGCGGGTGGGAAAGAGGCATTTTGCTACGTGGGTGAAAAAGCGTATCTTTGCCCTCGGTTTTTTCGTTGAGATCAAACATCATCAAAATAAAAGAACGGAAGCCGACATAAGGCTTCGCATAAAACAAAAACACCATGAGCCACAAGATCAAACCGGGAGTCGTAACAGGTGAGGCGCTGGCCGAACTGTTCGCTTTTGCCAAGGAAAAAGGATTTGCCATGCCGGCCGTGAACTGCACGGGAACCGACACTATCAATGCCGTGCTGGAAACGGCGCGGGAGGTCAATTCGCCCGTGATCGTTCAGTTCTCCAACGGCGGTGCGGCCTTCATCGCCGGAAAGGGCTTGGCCAACGACGCGCAGCAGGCTTCCATCGCAGGGGCCATCTGCGGAGCACAACACGTGCACAACCTGGCCGAGATGTACGGAGTACCCGTCGTGCTGCATACCGACCACTGCGCCAAGAAACTCCTTCCCTGGGTGGACGGACTGTTGGACGCCGGTGAAAAATACTTCGCCCAGACCGGCAAGCCGCTGTTCTCCTCGCACATGATCGACTTGTCCACCGAGCCGCTCAAGGACAACATCGAGACGTGCAAAAAGTACCTGGCCCGTATGAGCAAGATGGGCATGACCCTGGAGATCGAACTCGGGATCACCGGCGGCGAGGAAGACGGCGTGGATCATTCCGGTGTGGATTCCAGCCGGCTCTACACCCAGCCCGAGGACGTGGCCTATGCCTACGAGGAATTGTTGAAGGTCAGTCCCAACTTTACCATTGCCGCATCCTTCGGCAACGTACACGGTGTGTACAAGCCGGGTAACGTGGTGCTCAAACCGACCATCCTGCGCGATTCGCAGGAGTACATCCAGAAGAAGTACAACACGGCGGCCAAACCGGTCAACATGGTCTTCCACGGCGGTTCGGGTTCTTCGCTCGAAGAAATCCGCGAGGCTATCGGCTACGGCGTGGTCAAGATGAACATCGACACCGACACGCAGTTCGCCTTCATGGAGGGTATCCGCAATTACATGGAGGAAAAGAAAGCGTACCTGCAGACCCAGGTGGGCAACCCCGAGGGCGAGGATGCGCCGAACAAGAAATACTACGATCCGCGCGTATGGCTGCGCAAGGGCGAAGATACGCTTCGCGCCCGTATCCGGGTGGCCTTCGAGGACCTGTTGTGCGTGGACGTACTCAAGTAAGGTATTTCCCCTTTGTCGGAAAAGAAAGATCGTCCGCTTTTTTCGGCGGGCGGTCTTTTTTCGTTTGCACCGGGAGCCCCGGTGTGCTACCTTTGTGCAAATCATTGGGATCGGATCGATCGGAAAAAAATATGAACAAACGACACGCCCTGCTTTTCGGGGAAATCAAATCGGCGGTGGATTCGGACATGGACAGCGACGACGTGATCCGTTTCGTGTGCCAAATGTTGTTCGACGGGGTGCCGCATTTCGACTGGGTCGGCGTGTACCGCTGCGTGCCCGAGCGGGAAACCCTCGTGCTGGGACCCTATTCGGGCGAGGAGACCGAACACGAGGAAATCCCCTACGGTAGCGGAGTATGCGGCCGGGTAGCCCGTTCGGGACAGAAAATCGTCGTGGCCGATGTCTCGGCCGAGGAAAATTACATCGCATGCAGCCTGCAGGTGCGCAGCGAAGCCGTCGTGCCGGTGGTGCGCGCCGGGCAGACCGTTGCGGTGCTGGATGTGGACTCCTTTACCCTCGGCGGATTTTCCCGCGAGGACGTGGAACTTCTCGAGGGGGTAGCCGAGGAGATCGTCCCCTTCATCTGACCGTTTTTTTGGGGAGGGAAAGAGGAAAAAAGCGCACCCGGAGGGTGCGTAGCTCCCCGGGAAATTGCTAATTTTGCAGATACCAAATCAATCGGAACAATGCTTGACAAGATAAAAGAATACATGGGGCGTGTGGAGGCTTTCCAGGCTTCCACGGCCGAAGAACTGGAGAACTTCCGGGTGAAATACCTGGGGAAGAAAGGGGTGCTCAACGACCTTTTCGAGGAGTTCAAGAAAGCGCCCGCCGAGAGCAAACGCGAGATCGGTCAGTTGCTCAACCAGTTGAAAAACAAGGCGACGGAACGCGTCAGCACCCTGCGGGAGGAATTCGAAGCGGCCCGCGAGCAGTCTGCAGCCCGCGAGGACCTCTCCCGTCCGGCCCTCACCGAGCCCATCGGTTCGCGCCATCCCATCTCCGAGGTGCGCCGTCAGGTGGTGGATATCTTTTCCCGGATCGGTTTCACCATTGCCGACGGTCCGGAGATCGAGGACGATTGGCACAATTTCACGGCGCTCAATCTCCCGCAGCACCACCCGGCACGCGACATGCAGGATACGTTTTTCATTCAGACCAATCCGGATATCCTCCTGCGTACCCAGACCAGTTCCGTCCAGGCGCGCCACATGGCGGTGAACCGCCCTCCGATCCGGGTGATCTCGCCGGGACGCGTGTTCCGCAACGAGGCCATTTCGTACCGGGCGCACTGCATGTTCCACCAGATCGAGGGACTGTACATCGACAAGAACGTTTCGTTTGCCGACTTGAAACAGGCTTTGACCTACTTTACGCACGAGATGTTCGGCAAGTCCAAGATCCGCCTGCGTCCGTCGTATTTCCCCTTTACCGAGCCTTCGGCCGAGGTCGATGTGTATTGGGGTCTGGAGACGGAAGCCGATTACCGCATTACCAAGGGTACCGGTTGGCTGGAAATCATGGGCTGCGGAATGGTCGATCCCAACGTGCTGCGCAATGTGGACATCGATCCGGATGTCTATACCGGTTATGCTTTCGGCATGGGCATCGAGCGGATGGCGATGTTGCTCTATCAGGTGAAGGACCTTCGCCTGTATTTCGAGAACGACGTGCGTTTCCTCGAACAGTTCCAGAGCGCTTTGTAATGTAAAAAAAGGGGAGGGGAAGCATTCCATCCCTACCCATAAGGGCGGGCAAGCGGGGGCGCCGAAGGCGCCCCCGCTTGCCCGCCCTTGTCCGTATGGTTTCCCAGCCGACTATTCCCGGTCGAAGTCCCACGCGCAGCGGCGCATATCCACCCGCACTTTGTCGGAGAAACGCACTCCTTCGCCTTCGAGGAGTTCCCGTTGCCGGGCCCATCCCGGGACGATCCGCCCCCGGCTATCGACCACCCGGTGGCAAGGAATACCCTCCGGAGCGTTCTTCAAGGCCGTACCCACCGCCCGGGCGCGGGACGGATGCCCGATCAGGCGGGCGATCCCGCCGTAGGAGAGAACCCGTCCCCGGGGGATCGCCCGCACCACTTGGTAGACTTGTCGTCGGAAATCCTCGCGGTCGTATCGCGTGGGAGGAGTATCGGGAGAAAACGGGCGTTTCATCGGGGGGAATGTGTGTGCGGGCCGTCAGCCGGCCACATCGAGGATCATCATCACGACAAATCCGACCATCAGGCTCATCACCGCCGTATCGGCGTACTTGTCCCGCTGGGTTTCGGGGATCACTTCCTCCACCACCACGTAGATCATCGCTCCGGCGGCAAACGCCAGGATGTAGGGTAGGGCCGGTTGGAACACCATCACTGCCGCCGCTCCTATGACGGCCGAGATCGGTTCGACCACGGCGGAAAGCTGTCCGAAGAAAAAGCTGCGCCTCCGCCGCATGCCCAGCGCGCGCAACGGCAGGGAAACGGCTGTCCCTTCCGGGAAATTCTGGATGCCCATTCCGATGGCCAGGGCGATGGCTGCCGGGATGGTCGCCCCTTCGATGCCGGCTCCCACTGCGCCGAAAGCTACCCCGACGGCCAGACCTTCGGGAATGTTGTGCAGGGTGATGGCCAGGATGAGCAGCGTGGTGCGGTGCAGCGAGGAGGGTGCTCCGTCCGGCGAACTGTCCGTCATGTTGGGATGCAGGTGCGGGGTGAGCCGGTCGAGCGCATAGAGGAACAGGGCGCCCCCCAGGAATCCCACAGCCGGGGGAAGCCATGCGTAGGCGCTGAACAGGCGCGACATTTCCACCGCCGGGGAGAGCAGCGAAAAGAAAGCGGCGGCCAACATCACTCCGCCGGCAAATCCGAGCATGAGGTCCATCGTGCGGCGTTTGACTTCGCGGAAGAAAAACACCAGGGTCGCTCCCAGGGCGGTCATGCCCCAGGTAAAGAGCGTAGCGAAGAGCGCCTGCACCGGCGCGGAAAACTGGGATAGAAATTCGGTGAGCGTCTGGTACATAAGTGAAGGTTTGAGTTCGATTTTTTTCTTTTCCCGATGAGGGAGGGGCTAAAGGTACGGCTTGCTCCGCGGACTGCCGTCCGGCTTTCAACCGATGTGCCGATTTGTTCGACGGGCGGATTTACAGCCCTCTTTCGGGCTTTATCGATCGCTCGAAGGTCTGACCGTTGCGCTGGAGGGAAAGTACGACCGATGTGCGGGTGGTGTCTTGGAGCAAGTGTTCGATTTGTTCTTTGGATATGTGCTTGACCTGTGTCGTGTCGATGGCCAGCAGCACATCGCCCAACATGACTCCTGCTTCCTCGGCCGCGCTTTCGACGCGCAATCCGGTGATGACCACTCCTTCGCAGATGTCCGTACGGTCCGTACACAGAAGACCGCTGCCGTAGTTTTCATACGGTTGTGCGTAATACGCATTGGGGCGCAGGTACAGGTAATTGTCCTTCAAGTCGAGGATCACATCGAACCGGTTCAGGATCTTGTTGCCGATAAGACCTAGGTAATCCCTGCTGGAGAGAGCTCCGGCCGCATCGGAAGAATACGCTACGGAGAGGTCTTTCAGACGGAAGGTATCGAGAACCGCTTCTTGGGCCAAGAGATTGGTTTGTTCCGAATAGCCTCCTATTCCGCCCGGATAGAAGCGATACCGGGCTTTTTCACATGGAAGTTGTTCCAGGGCGTACTGCTGGGCTGTGGATCGAGTCAAAATGATCGAACCTCCGCATCCCGTATCCAGTAGGAACGGTCCTTCAATCTGTTTTCCGGAGATGGAAATGCGGGTATGGAGGAACAATTGTCCGTTGTGAAGTTCCAGGGCAATGCGGCGGTATCCGCTCGTGTCGGGCAGGGTGGAGGCTACGGCAAAGCGCCCGTGGAGGTAGTCGATCGCGAGGTATTTTCCCGCTGCTGCGCTAAAGAAATCCTTGCCCACGATGCCGTCTGCCTTTCGTCCGAGAATTTCTTTTAACTCGATCAGCGGGGTGATCGAGCTTTGATATTCCCCGGAGAGGGTGTCGATAGAAAAAACCAGGGGGATTGTCACCAGAGGGGTCATCTTCTGTTCGACGCCGGTACCTTGGAGCAGGGCTTTGCCCAGGGGATAGGCCTGGGAGGAAAAGTTTTCGGCGTAGAACAAACTGTCCAAGTAGAAACCGGTCGCTCCCGTATCGAAAACGAATTGTCCGCGGATAGAGTCGGATATGGTTACCGGAAGGTAGATGTGGCTGTGGAAAGCCGGTCGCATGCAGGCATGGAAGGCCTCTTCCTCTTTCGGGGTAGGGTTGCAGGCTCCCGTCAGAAGTCCTATCGCAAGAAAGAAGTAGAGGAGTGTTTTTTTCATGGGATTACTCGCGGATCAGTTTTTTGTAGCGGATGCGGGTAGGGGTGGTATCGCCCAAGCGCTTTTTCTTGTTCTCCTCGTATTCCGAGAAGGAGCCTTCGAAGAAGTACACTTGCGAGTCGCCTTCGAAAGCCAGGATGTGCGTGCATACCCGGTCGAGGAACCAGCGGTCGTGCGAGATGATCACGGCGCATCCGGCGAAGTTGTCCAAGCCTTCCTCGAGGGCGCGGAGGGTATTGACGTCCAGGTCGTTGGTCGGCTCGTCCAGCAGCAGTACGTTGCCTTCTTCCTTCAGGGTGATGGCCAGGTGCAGGCGGTTGCGCTCTCCGCCGGACATCTCGCCCACCAGTTTGTTCTGTTCGGTGCCGGAGAAGTTGAAGCGCGAGAGGTACGCCCGTGAATTGACCTGCCGCCCGCCCATCAGGATCAGTTCCTGACCGCCGGAGAAGTTTTCCCAGATGCTCTTTTTCGGGTCGAGTCCGGCGTGGGTCTGGTCGACGTAGCCTATCTTGACCGTTTCGCCCACTTCGAAGGTACCGCTGTCGGGCTGTTCTTCGCCCATGATCATGCGGAAGATGGTCGTTTTTCCCGCTCCGTTCGGCCCGATGATGCCCACGATGCCGTTCTGCGGCAGGCGGAAATTCAGGTCGTCGTACAGCAGTTTGTCCCCGAAAGCCTTCGATACGTGCAGGGCTTCGATGACGTTGGTCCCCAGGCGCGGGCCGTTCGGGATGTAGATTTCGAGTTTTTCTTCCTTTTCCTTCTGATCCTCGTTCAACAGGCGTTCGTAGGAGGAGAGACGGGCTTTGGATTTCGCCTGGCGGCCCTTGGGGTTTTGCCGTACCCAGTCCAATTCGCGCTGGAGGGTCTTGGCGCGTTTGGAAGCCTGTTTTTCTTCCTTGGCCAGGCGCTGGGTCTTTTGCTCCAGCCACGAGGAGTAGTTGCCCTTCCAGGGAATGCCCTCGCCCCGGTCCAGTTCCAGGATCCATCCGGCTACGTTGTCCAGGAAATAGCGGTCGTGGGTAACGGCGATGACCGTGCCCTTGTACTGCCGCAGGTGTTCCTCGAGCCAGAGGATGCTCTCGGCATCCAGGTGGTTGGTCGGCTCGTCCAGCAGCAGCACGTCCGGCTCCTGAAGCAGCAGGCGGCACAGGGCGACGCGGCGGCGTTCACCGCCCGAAAGGGTCGCTACGGGTGTGTCGCCGGGAGGAGTGCGCAGGGCGTCCATCGCGATGTTGAGCCGGGTGTCGAGTTCCCAGGCGTTCTTGGCATCGATCTCGTCCTGGAGTTCTCCCTGGCGGCGCATCAGGGCGTCCATCTTGTCGGGGTCGGAGTACACTTCCTCCAGACCGAACTGCTCGTTGATCCGGTTGTATTCGTCCAGAATGGCCACGGTGTCGGCCACGCCTTCCTTGACGATGTCGAGCACCGTCTTGTCCGGGTCGAGCTGCGGGTCCTGCGGCAGGTAGCCTACGGTGTAGCCCGGAGCGAAGACCACGTCGCCCTGGTATTCCTTTTCGATGCCGGCGATGATGCGCAGCAGGGTGGACTTTCCGGCGCCGTTGAGTCCCAGGATGCCGATCTTGGCTCCGTAGAAAAAGCTGAGGTATATGTCTTTCAGGACGGTTTTGCCTGTGCGGGAGTAGGTCTTGGTCACTCCCGTCATGGAAAAAATGACTTTGTTGTCGTCTGCCATGGCCAGTAAAGGTTTTGTCGGTTGGTTACAGGGGCAAAGATACTCTTTTGTCCGGTATTTCCGGGCAGGGAGGGAAGGGGAAATCCCCTGGGGCGCCCGGGAGGATTACCGCACGAAAACGTCCTCGAATACCGAGCGGTTGCCCACCCCGTCGGTAACCTCTACCCGCAGCGTGTGGCGTCCCGGAGGAATGTTTTCCCGTTGGGTGTCCAAGGTCAGCTCGCGCCGTTTGTATTCGTATTCCATCAGCACCCATCGGCCGTCTATGTATGCGTCGAAGGAAGCGATCCCGGTCTGTCCGTCGCGGATGTACATCCGCAGGTAACGTCCGGGCAGTTTTTCTCCCGAACGCCAGGAGCCTTTCTCGATGCTCGGGGGAATGGTGTCGAGCGCCACGGTGAAGGTGCCCGGGGTAGAGGTGCGCAGGGTGAGCCTCCCTTCGGAGACCTTTCCGCCCAGGAACCCGTAGGATACCGTGCCGTCCCGACGGGGGTAGGGCCGGGCTACGACGGCTTTTTGCTGCCACTGGGGTGGAAGGTGGCGGATGTCGAACTGTACGGTGAAGGGACCTTGCAGGGGGACCGAACGGTTGTGCAGGCGGAAAGTCATCGAGTCGATGGGTTCGAAGTCGAAATACAGGCTCTTGTAAAAAGTCCCGGCGGGGAAGTCGGCACGGAACCGTCCGTACTGGATCCGGTTGTACCGCTGCGCGTCGAAATACACCAATATGGAATGGTCCGTCGGGGTGGCTGTATGGCGGGGCTGGTATGCCTGCGGGGAGGCGCTGCCCATGACCGTTACCGAGCGGCGGGTAACGTTCCCGGCCAGGTCCCGGATCTCGATGCGCACTTCGTGCTGGCTGCCGGGGGTCATCTCCAGAATGGGCGAAGCGGTGCAAAGGGTGTCGTAGAGGGTCAGGCGGTTGAAGGGTTCGACGTAGCACTTGACCAGCCGGACGCCTTTGCGGATGTAGTAGTCGTAGGCGATGTGCCGGTCGATGAGCCCGGTGTGCTCGAAGTAAAACCCGTCCATCCGCATGCCGTAGGCCTTCTGTCCGTCCACATAGAGGTCGATGCCGTACACGCCGTTGTGGTTGGGCGCGTCGTCCATCGTGTCGTAGGCGTCTACCAGGAAGGCCACGCGGCCGGAGGCTTTCACCAGGGCATGGTCCCGTCCTTTTTCAAAGACGATGCGGCGCGGTTCGGAGAGGGTTTCCAGCGAGTCCGACCCTTCGAGGTTCATGAGGTAGAGCCCGTTTAAGGTCGGGGCCCGGTGGTCGTCCACCGAAAAGCCGAAGAGCAGCGGGTTCATCGCCAGGTTGTCCCGCGTGCGGCGCACCTCGAAGTGCAGGTGCGGCCCCATCGACCCGCCGGTGTTGCCCGACCAGGCGACGAGTTCGCCCTTTTCGACCGGGATTTCCCCTTCGGGGATTTCGATGTTCACGGCGTAGCTGCGCTCGGCATATTGCCGGGCGTGGACTACCGAGTCGATCTTCGGGGCAAAACCGTTTAGGTGGCCGTACACGGTGGTGTAGCCGTTGGGATGCCGCAGGTAAAGCGCCTTGCCGTAACCTCCGTGGCTCACGCTCACCCGTGCCACCGAGCCGTCGGCGGGGGCGAGGATCTCCTTCCCGACGACGAACTGGGTCTTGAAGTCGTCCCCCGAATGGAAATGCCCGTCGCGCAGTTCGCCGAAGGAGCCGGCCAGAACCCGTTTGTGTGCCATGGGGGCGGAAAAGTCGTGGCGGGGTACTTCCGGGGGCTGTTGGGCGGAGCAGAAAAGCCCGCCGAGAGAGAAGATCGAGAGAAACAACGTACGGTTCATCGGGATGGGGTTCTGAAGTATTTCTAATGAAAAGCAAAGATAAGTATTAAAATGTGGGCGAATATTGTTGGTCAGTTCAAAATGTGTGCTTATATTTGCTGAATGCCGGATTTTTCGGCAACGACGGATTATCTCACCTTAATATTTCAACTAAAAACGATAGAATGACGCGATGAAAAGACTATTGCTACTCGTTTCGTGCTTTGTTTGCGCCGGGGCTTTCGCCCAGGATGCGGACAAGGCGATAGAGTCGGTCAAGGAGAAGTTGGCGCTCGACAATCGTACGAGCGTCTTCGATGTGAAGGCTGTCCCGACCAACGGCCCGACGGTGCTCACCGGGGAGACTTCCGTCCCCCAGGCCAAGGAGGAACTGCTCAGGATGTTGGAGGATCAGGGCGTCGAAACCATCGATGCGATCACTTTGTTGCCCGACGAGAAGGCTTTGGAAGGAAAGACTTACGGGGTGATCCGTATCCCGGTGGGGACCTTGCGTTACGGGCCTTCGTACGCTTCGGAACAGGCTACGCAGTTGCTCATGGGTACCCCGGTGCGCATTCTGAAAAAGGCCGGCTGGTATCTGGTGCAGACTCCCGAGGATTACGTGTCGTGGGTGTCCTCCAGCTCTGTCGAGCCGATGACCCGCCAGCAGTACAACGAATACCTCTCGCATAAAAAACTCATTTTCCTTTCGGACGAGGGCTGGATCTATGAAAAACCGGATGCCTCCTCGCAGCGGGTGGCGCCGGTGCTGGTAGGGGCTTTGCTGCTCGACAAGGGGAGCAAGGGCAAATACGCCCAGGTAGAACTTCCTGACGGCCGGCAAGGGTATGTACCCAAAAGCCAGGTAACCGATTTCGACCAGTGGCGCAAGGATACGCGCCCCACGGCGGAAAATGTAGTGAAGAATGCGTATCGTTTTATGGGTACCCCGTACCTGTGGGCCGGTACTTCGGCCGATATGCTGGACTGCAGCGGGTTTACCAAGACGGTTTATATGATCAACGGGGTCATCCTGGCTCGGGACGCCTCGCAGCAATGTTTCACGGGGGAGAGCGTCGATATTTCCTCGGGCTATGACAAGCTCCAGCCGGGCGATCTGGTGTTCTTCGGCAACCGCAAACCCGACGGTTCGCCCAACCGGGTATGGCACGTAGGCATCTACGTGGGCGACGGACGCTTTATCCACGAGGCGGGCGACGTGCACGTGAACAGCTTCAACCCCGAACATCCCGAGTATTCCCAGTCCTATGTGGACATCCTGGTGCATGCCGCGCGCATCATCGGCAACCAGGACAAGGGCCTGGGCATCACTTCTTATGAAAACAACCCATATTTTGCACAGCAGTAACGAATTCATTAGGAACAACAAAAAAAGGAAGATACGATGGATAAGAACAGACGCGATTTTCTCAAAAAAGCAGCGATAGTAACCGGCGCCGGAATACTGGCCGGTGCCTCCAACCCCGTACTGGCTTCGGTGGTGGGCGGCTCGAAAGCCCCGGCGATCCAAAAAGGCGGCAGCAAAACGATGAAACTGACATTCAAACCCTACGAAACCAAATTTCTCCACCAGTTTGCCGTATCGGGTTCTTCCCGGGCTTTCACCGAACTGGTGCAGGTGCAGATAGAATACGACGGAGTGGTGGGCTACGGCGAGGCCGTAACGCCTCCCTACCTGGGCGAATCGCAGGCCTCGGTGGTGGAATTCCTCAAGCGGGTGGACCTCTCCCAGTTCTCCAATCCTTTCGAGTTGGACGACATCCTCACCTACGTCGATAACATCACCGCGTACAATGCGGCTGCCAAGGCTTCCATCGACATCGCCCTGCACGACTTGGTGGGCAAACTCCTGGGCGCAAAATGGTGCGACATCTGGGGCTACACGGCCGCAAAAGCACCGGCTACGTCCTACACCATCGGCATCGATACGCCGGAGGTGGTTCGCCAGAAAACCCGTGAAGCCGCTCCGTACAGCATCATCAAGGTCAAACTCGGCGGCGAGGAAGACAAGGAACTGGTCAAGACCATCCGCGAGATCGAACCGACCAAACCGTTGTGCGTGGATGCCAATCAGGGTTGGAAGGACAAGAGCTATGCTCTGGACATGATCTACTGGTGCAAGGAAAACGGCTTTATCTTCGTCGAGCAGCCTATCGGCCGCTACAATCTCGACGACATGGCCTGGATCACCGAGCGCAGCCCTCTGCCCACCGTGGCCGACGAGTCGTGCCAGCGCCTGGTCGATGTCAAGAAACTCCACGGGGTATTCTCGGCCATCAACATCAAACTGATGAAGTGCACCGGTATGCGCGAAGCCCACAAGATGGTCGAACTGGCCCGTGCGCTGGACATGAAGATCATGTTGGGCTGCATGAGCGGTGAAACGTCGTGCGGCATTTCGGCAGCAGCCCAGCTTTCCCCGGCCATCGACTGGGCCGACCTGGACGGCAACCTGCTGATAAACAACGACAACTTCACCGGCATGAAAATCGTAAACGGAAAAATAACCTTGGCCGACCTCCCCGGAGTGGGAGCCGTGCCCAAAAAAGCGTAAAATACAATGAAGAAACACTTTCTTACTACGGCAGCCGCTTCGGCAGCACTTTTGCTGGTAGCGGCTTGCGGCTCGAAAACTCCTGACGAGCAACTTCGCGACAACCTGGCCGCCGGCGAATACGCCCAGGCGGAAAAATTGCTCGATTCGCTCATCGCCGGTGCAGGCGACGACTTCGAGAAAGCACTGGGATACATCCAGAAGAAGGATTCGCTCTACAAGCTCCGCAGCGATTTCCGTCGCACCAAGGATGAAATGATCGCCTACGTGGAGCGTTACTACGGCGACAGCGCCCTGGTGAAAGTCAACGGCTGGATCAAGGACGGCACGCTCGAATACCGCGTGATCGACGGCGATACGCTCTTTTTCCGCAATGCCGCTCCCAATGTGTTCCGTGTGGACAAGGAAGCGATCGCCCGCGCTTCGGTGGGCGACGACGGAGGCCGTTCGCAGGATTCGGTGCTCAATGCCAACCTGCCGGAGATCCTGGCGGCTCCCAGCGGTCAGATCGCGGCGCCCAAGAAGATGAAAGTACGCCACCACATTACCGTCAAGGCCGATGCTGTTCCGGCCGGCGACACGCTGCGGGTATGGATCCCGATGCCGCGTCCCGATGTGCCGCGTCAGACGGATGTACAACTCTTGGGCTCGTCCGATTCGGTAACCGTTTCCCCGCTGGAATACGGACATTACAGCGCATACATGGAACGGGTGGCCGAAGCCGGAAAACCGACCGAGTTTTACGTGGATTACCAGTACACGTGCTGGGGACAGCATTTCGACCTGGAAGGGGTTGAAATCGCTCCGTACGACACCGCCTCGGCCGTGTACAAACAGTACACCGCTGTCCGCGCTCCGCATCTGTTGCAGAGCGAGTCGATGCGGCAGCTGGCCGCCGAGATCGTCGGCGACGAGACCCATCCGTACCTCAAACTCCGCAAGATCTTCGATTACGTCAAACAGTACCCCTGGGCTTCGGCGCTCAACTATTCGATCATCGAGGACATTCCCCAGTATGTGCTGGACAACAAAAAAGGCGACTGCGGTCAGGTGGCCCTGCTGCTGATCAACCTGTCGCGCGCGGCCGGCATTCCTGCGCGTTGGCAGAGCGGTCTGATGATGCACCCCGGGGCTTGGAACATGCACGACTGGGCTGAAGTGTACTACGAAGGCATCGGTTGGACGCCGGTGGACGTTTCCTTCGGCCGCAACCAGACCTTGACCAACGAGGGCGGTGCGCAGTTCTTCGACAGCGGTATCGACTCCTACCGGATGGTAGCCAACAGCGACTATACGTGCGGTTTCTATCCGCCCAAGAAATATCCGGCCAGCGACACGGTCGATTTCCAGGCCGGAGAGGTCGAGACTTCCGACGGCAACCTGTTCTACGACAAGTGGTCGTGGGGTCTGGACATCGACTACCTGAATTGATCCTTTCCCTTTAAGTCCACCCCTTTCTCTCCCCGGTGCGGCAGTTTGCGCAAGGCGAAAAATCGCACCGGGAAGATGGAGGGGTGGATAGTTTTTAGTAGCTTTGCAGGGTAGAAGCGCCCCGGGACGGCAGGGGAGGAACGTGCGAGGATGAAGGGGCTGGAGAGGCGGTCGCGGAACGTCCCGTTGGGGCAAATCCCCGCCAAATCCCCGCGGGCACCAAGCGGAGCCAACCGGAAGAGCATGCGAAGAGATTTTTAAGATTAAGGAATATACAACAATTTGAACAAGCAAATGGCTGAATTCAAGTATCAAACACCAAAGCCGCTGGGCGAAGACACCACCGAGTATCGCCTGCTGACCAAAGATTACGTATCGGTCGTGGAATGCGGCGGAAGAAAAATCCTCAAAGTAGAACCCGAAGGACTTCGCCTGCTGGCACGTGAAGCCTTTGCCGACGTATCGTTCTACCTGCGCCCCGCGCACCTGAAAAAACTGGCCTCCATCCTGGACGACCCCGAAGCCTCGGACAATGACAAGTTCGTCGCTTACACCATGCTGCGCAACCAGGTCGTAGCCGCACAAGGCAAACTCCCCACCTGTCAGGACACCGGTACCGCCATCGTCATGGCCAAGAAGGGCGAGGATGTCTATACCGGGGTGGACGATGCCGAATGGCTCTCCCACGGTGCGTACGACACCTACCAGGAGCGCAACCTGCGCTATTCCCAGGTAGTGCCCTACACCATGCTCGAGGAAAAGAACTCCGGCACCAACATGCCCGCCCAGGTGGACATCTATTCCAAGCCGGGCAACCATTACGACTTCCTGTTCGTTACCAAAGGCGGCGGTTCGGCCAACAAGACCTTCCTGTTCCAGCAGACCAAGGCTCTGCTCACGGAAGCCAACCTCGAAAGATTCCTCCGCGAAAAGATCCAGACCCTCGGCACGGCAGCCTGCCCGCCGTATCACCTGGCTATCGTCATCGGAGGCACCTCGGCCGAAACCAACCTCAAGACCGTCAAGGAAGCATCGACCGGTTATCTCGACGCCCTGCCCACGCACGGCAACGACGGCGGCCAGGCTTTCCGCGACCTCGAATGGGAAGCCAAGGCGTTGAAGATCTGTCAGGAATACGGCCTCGGCGCGCAGTTCGGCGGAAAATACTACGTACACGACGTCCGGGTCATCCGCATGCCTCGTCACGCGGCTTCGTGCCCGGTGGGCATCGGGGTAAGCTGCTCGGCCGACCGGAACATCAAGGCCAAGATCACCGAGGAGGGTATCTTCCTCGAACAGCTCGAAAAGCATCCTGAAAAATACCTTCCTGCCCAGGAACCCAAACTGGCTCCGGCCGTGAAGATCGACCTGGATCGCCCGATGAAGGAAGTCCTGGCCGAACTGACCAAGTACCCCATCAAGACGCGTTTGAGCCTCTCCGGTACGCTCATCGTGGCGCGCGACATCGCCCATGCCCGCATCAAAGCCATGCTGGACGAAGGAAAACCGATGCCCGAGTACTTCAAGAACCACCCCATCTATTACGCCGGTCCGGCCAAGACGCCTGCCGGAATGCCTTCCGGTAGCTTCGGCCCGACCACAGCCGGCCGCATGGACCCCTATGTGGACGTATTCCAGAAGCACGGCGGCTCGATGATCATGGTGGCCAAGGGCAACCGTTCGCCCATCGTCCGCGATGCGTGCAAGGCTAACGGCGGCTTCTACCTCGGTTCCATCGGTGGTCCGGCTGCTATCCTGGCTGCCGAGAACATCAAGTCGGTCGAAGTGGTCGATTTCGAAGAACTGGGCATGGAGGCTGTCCGCAAGATCCGCGTGGAAGATTTCCCGGCCTTTATCATCTGCGATGACAAGGGCAACGATTTCTTCGAGCAGCTCTGCGGAGGGTGCAGCCATCACTGATCCGTCGGATCTGTTCCGATCTCGGCACGGGGGGCGCTTCCAGCGCCCCCCGTGTTTTTTTGTCCGCACAGGGCTTTTTTGCAGGACGCAGGACTTTTCTCCCGGTCGGGGCGGGCAGGGGCGGTTCGTGAAAAAGGGGAAGGATAGAGAAAAAGGTGTAAATTGCACCGGGAAGCGGACCGAATTTCGTTCGAAGATGAGAAAAATCGCATGGATCGCGGTACTCCTGTCAGCGTGCGGGGCGCTGTGGGGACAGGAGATCACCGAAGAGAATTTTCTGAAGGAAGAAAACGCTCTGGCGGCGCGTTTCGAGGCGCAGAGCGAGCACTTCTCCGGGCAATTTGCCGCTGCGCAGAGCCAGGCGAAAAGAGACAGCCTGACGGCTGCCTACAACGCTCTTTTCCAGCAGTGCCTTCACGCTATGGAGGTATTGAGTGTGAAATACGCAGCGACCCCCAGCGGCCTGCAGCGGTGTTTTGCGGTGCGGCTCGGCCTGTCCAAGGATACGCTTCGCGCCGTATGGAATCGCCTGCCGAAGGAACTGCGCCGCAGCCCGTACGGTCGGGCGATGGCTCTTCATTGTCGCGCGAAGGAGCTGCGTCCGGGCGGGAAGGTGTACAACCTCCGTGCGTGGAATGCGCAGGGGAGGCCTTTTCGGTTGCGTCAATGGCGAGGGACACCGGTGCTGCTGCTCTACGGCGGCTTGGGCTGCATGGGCGCTTCGGGACGGGAATACCTCGATGCGCTGTACGCGGAAACCTCCCGGGAGGAGCTCCGGATCGTCGTGTTTTGGCCGGTTTCTTCCCCGGACGAATTGGCGGCTCTTGCCGAGGAATACCCGTCGAGATACCTTCAGGTGTCCGATTTCAAGGGCGACACCACTCCCGTGAAGATCCGTTGCCAGGCGCAGGCGACCCCGACCTGTTTCCTGCTGGATAGCCGCGGCCGCCTGGTGTTCAAGACCATAGGCCTCTATCCGGGAAAGGTGGAAGAATACTTGTCGGCAAAAGACCGGTAATGTTCCGGGAACGTGTTCGCGACACGGTCTCCCCAAACTGCGCGGGCATTCCTCGGAGAGGAATGCCCGCGCGGTGTTTGGGGAGGTGGAGGGAGCCTTTCAGAGCGGATACCCCTCGAAGTCGTACAGGGCGGTCGAGAGGTAACGTTCGCCCGTATCGGGCAGCAGCACCACGATATTTTTGCCGGCATAGGCTTCTTCCTGTGCCAGCAGGGAAGCTGCATAGACAGCCGCTCCCGAGGAAATGCCCACCAGAAGCCCTTCGCAGGTGGCCAGTTCGCGGGAGGTGCGGATAGCATCCTGATCCTTGACCCGCACGATGCGATCGACTGCGCGGGCGTCGTAGTTGTCCGGGACGAATCCGGCGCCGATCCCTTGCAGGCCGTGCGGGCCGGGCTTTCCGCCCGAGAGTACCGGCGAGCCGTCCGGTTCGACGGCTACGACTTCGATGTCGGGCCGGTAGGCTTTCAGGGCGCTTCCTACTCCGCTGATCGTCCCCCCGGTTCCCACTCCGGCGACGAAGACGTCCACTTTTCCGTCGGTGTCGCGCCAGATCTCCGGTGCGGTCGTGCGGCGGTGAGCCTCCGGGTTGGCCGGGTTGGAAAACTGCTGGAGGATGGCCGAACCCGGGATTTCGGCTTGCAGCGCTTCGGCTTTTTTCACCGCTCCGGCCATTCCTTCGCTCCCCGGGGTGAGGACGATCTCGGCTCCCAGTGCGGCGAGGAGTTTGCGGCGTTCGGCGCTCATCGTTTCGGGCATGGTCAGGATCAGGCGGTATCCGCGTACGGCGGCGACCATGGCCAGGCCTACGCCGGTGTTGCCGCTGGTGGGTTCGATCAGCACAGCTCCGGGAGCCAGGCGGCCTTGTTGTTCGGCGCAGCGGATCATTTCTACGGCAGCGCGGTCCTTGGTGCTGCCGGCGGGGTTGAAGTATTCCAGTTTGGCGATCAGGTGCGCGCGCAGGTGATGCCGTTTTCCGAATCGGGCGAGTTCCAGTAGCGGGGTGTTGCCTACCAGGTCGGTTAATGCTTGTGCGATTTTTGCCATGGTTTTCGTTTTTTTTCTCCCCTTAGAGTTTTGGAGCGTTCCCGGCGGAAATGCGCCGGGGGGTTACTTTGTCGTTTTCTTTGTCTTGATGGCGATCTCGGGTTTGTGGTACACGCGCGAGTAGGGCGGTACGGATTCCGTCAGCCAGACGTTTCCCCCGATGATCGAGTCGTGCCCTACGACGGTATTCCCTCCCAGGATGGTGCTGCCGGCATAGATGATCACGTTGTCCTCGATGCTGGGGTGGCGGCGCACCCCGCGCAGTTCCTTGTCCACGTAGGAGGCGCCCAGGGTAACGCCTTGGTAGAGGCATACGTTGTCGCCGATGACGGTCGTCTCGCCGATGACCACCCCCGTGCCGTGGTCGATGTAGAAGTGTTTTCCGATCGTGGCACCCGGATGGATGTCGATGCCGGTGCGGCTGTGGGCGTATTCGGCAATGACTCGGGGCAGGAGGGGGATGCCCAGCCGGTGGATCTCGTGGGCGATCCGGTGTACCATCACGGCGTAAAAACCGGGGTAGCACAGGATGACTTCCTCCACGCAACCCGAGGCGGGGTCGCTGTCCCGGTACATTTCTGCGTCCTCTACCAGGCTGGCGTGAAGCTCGGCGATCCGGGCGAAGAATTGTTCGGACAATATTTCACAGGCGACTTCGGGAGCGCAAAGCGGGCAGATGATGGCGGCGAAGTCGCGGTGAAGGCTCTCCCAGCGCTCTTCGATCTGCGCGAGGGAAAGCGGCTGGTCGCTGCGCACCGGGAACAGCAGGTCGGTGAGGCTGTCCACGAAACGATAGACGACCGTATGCGAAGGCACATGCTGGGAGTATTGCGCCGAGATGCGGGCGAGGTATTGGGGAAAGGTTTCTTGGTCGGTTTTCGGATCCATCGGTTTGTTCAAGGTTTTCGGAAAGGAAGTGAAACAAAATGAAAAAGCCCCAGTCCCCTTGCGCAAGGCGGCTGAAGGCTTTCGTGCGGTTTTCGGGGCGGAAGGTCAGCGGTTTTCCGGACAGCCCTTGAAATGTTTCAGATAGGTCTCCATGTCCTTGTCGCCCCGTCCCGAGACGGTTACCACTACTACGGAATCCTTGCGGAAAGAGTAGCGGGGCAGCACGGCCAGGGCGTGCGCCGATTCGAGTGCCGGGATGATGCCTTCGGCGCGGGTGAGCTCGTAGGCGGCTTCGAGCGCCTGATCGTCGTTGATGGCCAGTACGTCCGCGCGCCCCGAAGTGTAGAGGTTGGCATGGGCGGGACCTACTCCAGGGTAGTCCAGTCCGGCCGAAATGGAGTAAGGTTCGGCCGTGTCGCCGTTTTTATCCAGCAGTACGAGCGTTTTGCTGCCGTGCAGCACGCTCTGCTTACCCAGGGTCATGGTAGCGGCGTTATCGTCCGTGTCGGTGCCCAGGCCGCCGGCTTCGGCTTCGATCAATCGGACGCGCGGGTCGTCCAGATAGTGGTAAAAAGTACCGATGGCGTTGCTCCCTCCGCCGATGCAGGCGATCAGGTAATCCGGATAGTCCCGGCCTTCTTTTTCGAGCAACTGGGCTTTGATCTCCTTCGAGATGACCGACTGGAAGCGGGCGACCATGTCGGGATAGGGGTGCGGGCCGACGGCCGAACCGATCAGGTAGAAGGTTTCGTCGGGGTGTTCGCACCAGTCCTTCAGCGCTTCGTCCACCGCTTCCTTGAGCGTCTTTCGGCCGGTTTCCACCGGGACGACCTTGGCGCCGAGCATCTGCATTTTCCGTACGTTGAGCATTTGCCGTTCGATGTCCACCGCTCCCATGTAGATGTAGCACTCCATGCCCATCAGGGCGCAGACGGTAGCCGCGGCTACACCGTGCTGCCCCGCACCCGTTTCGGCGATGATCCGGTGCTTGCCCATCCGTCGGGCCAGCAGGATCTGTCCGATGGCATTGTTGATCTTGTGGGCTCCGGTGTGGTTGAGGTCCTCGCGTTTCAGATAGATGCGCGCCCCGTACCGGTCGGAGAGTTTCTGCGAAAAATACAGGGGCGAGGGCCGACCGACGTAGTCCCGCATCAGGGCGTCGAATTCCTGTTGGAAGGCCGGTTCTCCGATCGCGCGAAGGTATTCCCGTTGGAGGGTTTCGATGTTGGGGCGGAGCATCTCCGGAATGTAAGCTCCACCGAAGGGGCCGTAGTAGCCCTGATCGTCTATATTGTATCCCATAGGTGTTTTTATCTTGGTTGGTGGCAAATGTAGCTATTTTTTTGAGAATCCGTACGGTGTTTTGTGTCTTTTTGTGAGGATCTTTTCGCTTTTGCTGCAGGAGTGTTGAGGATTGTAAAAATAGACGTCATTTCCCGTATCCGGATGGAATAATAAGTTGTGCTCGCCTTTTCGCTATATTTGCATCTTCATATATTTACCAGTTACCGCGATGAAAAGCACGAATCGTTTTCTTTTGGCGGCCGTATGGGTCCTGTTGTTTTTCGCTCCCCGGGCTTACGGGCAGACGGAAGTGAAACTCAATGGCGTATATGCTTTGGGTGGAGTGATCGACCTCTCGGTCGAGGTGCCCATATCGTCGCGGCTTTCGCTCGCCAGCGAGTTTTTGTACTCTCCCTGGGAATCGGTCAAATTGGGCGGTCATTCCCGGCCTGAAAAATTCGGATACGTGCTGGGAGAACTTCGTTGGTATTTCAAGAAAACGGACCGGGACCACCATCGCGGATGGTGGGTTTCCGGGGACGCCGGAGCGCTGGTGATGATGAAGATGTCGCGGCCGTATTATTTCGAAAGGGGGAAGTTTATCCACTGGGCCAACAAGTACGAGCGGGGGACGGGATTCCTGATAGGCCCTTCGGTAGGCTACAAATGGATCCTGGGCGAGCATTTCACCCTCGATGTCTATGTGGGCGGCCTGTTTGTGGTGGGATGGTACAACGGCTATATCCTGTACGACGTGTACGGTCCGGACGGGGAGATCGTCCACCGCAAGGACGAGATCATCATGAAGCCCCACCGTCCCAACCAACCGGAGATCGACGACCCCTGGAACGGTTCCTCCAACTGGATCCCGCGCTTCGGGGTCAATGTGGCTTATAAGTTCCTGTAAATCTTCGCAGATTCTTTTTTGTCGCAGGAAGCAAACGGTATTTCTTATGAAGAAAAACGGTGTTTGTCGGAGGGAGGCCCTTTCCGGAAAAGGGTGAGCACGCCCTTACGAGAGGACTATCGGGAGGATGTCTTGCGGCGTTTCGGCCAAGTGGTCGGCTCCGGAGGCTTCGAGTTCCGTGCGGGGTCGGAACCCCCAGCAAACTCCCACCGATTCGACGCCCGCGTGGGCGGCGGTGCGCATATCGACGTCGGAGTCGCCTGCGTACAGCGCTTGGCCGGCCGGTACTTTGGTCGCGGAGAGGATCTGATGCACTACGGCCGGATCGGGTTTTACCGGGATGCCTTCCCGCTGCCCGAAGACGGCGGCAAACGGCACGCGGGGAAAGAAATGCTGCACCAGCGCCACGGTACCTTCGTGGTATTTGTTGCTGGCTACGGCCAGGAGGATACCCTGCCGGCAAAGGGTTTTCAGGAGGGTTTCGATGCCGGGGTAGGGACGGGAGTGTTCCCAGAGGTGTTCCCGATATCGGGCGATGAATTCGGGGCGCAGGGCGGCGGCTCTTTCCGGGGAGTCCTCCCCGGCCGGAAGGGCGTGTTCGATGAGTTTGTTGATGCCGTTGCCCACCAGGTAGCGGTAGCGGTCCAAGGGATGGGTTGGGTAACCGTGCCGTTCCATCAGGTAGTTGCACGCGGCGGCCAGGTCGCCCAGGGTGTTGAGCAGCGTGCCGTCCAGGTCGAAAATCACCAGTTTTTTCATCGTTCCCTTCGCCGGATTTTCTATCCGGACAAAGGTAGGGAGGAATCCCCGCCCGAGCAAATGTTCCTACGGGAAGGAAACGGACGGTTAAAAAATGAACGGATCGGAGGGATTGCGTGAAAAAAGGGGTGCGGATGTGGCGCGAAAGGCGGATATGGCGTATCTTTACCCATTCGAATCCCGATGGGTACATCGGACAGCAAGAGAAAGCAGATGAAGATACGTATTCCCGATCGCGTTTCCGGAGTTTTTTTTCATAAGGTTTTGGCCGCGTGCATATTGGCGGCATTTTCCTTTTCGGCGTGCCACCGTCCCGAGCCGGCTCCCGACAGCCAGGTGTTCCGCTACAACGAAGCGGGCAACCTCTTGTCCCTCGACCCGGCCTTTGCCCGTTTGCAGTCCGGCGTGTGGGCTTGCCGGCAGGTCTTCTCCGGACTGGTCCGCCTGGACACCAACGCCCATGTGATCCCCGAGATCGCCAAACGCTGGGAAATATCCCCCGACGGGCGGGACTATACGTTCGTCCTGCGCGACGATGTGCGTTTTCACAAGAGCGAAGCCTTCCTGTCCCAGTATCCGGACAGCACCCGTACGGTCAATGCCCACGATTTCGTGTATTCCCTCGGGAGGCTTACCGATACGCTGGTAACTTCGCCCGGCGCGTGGACGATGAATTACGTGGAGGCGATCGATGCGCCGAACGACACCACGCTCCACATCCGTCTTCGGGAGCCATTCCCGGCCTTTATGAGCCTGTTGACGATGCCGTATTGCATGGTCGTGCCCCGCGAAGCGGTGGAATACCTGGGCGAGGATTTCCGCACCCGTCCGGTGGGTACGGGCGCGTTTTACGTCAAGTATTGGAGCGAGGGCAACATGCTGGTCTTGCGGCGCAATCCCGACTTTTTCGAATACGATTCCGCCGGGGTGCGCCTGCCGTACCTGGAAGCGGTCAACATCACTTTCCTGCCGGACAAACAGTCCGCCTTCATGGAGTTCCTGATGGGCAACCTCGACTTTATCTCGGGGCTCGACCCCGGTTATGCCGACGAGGTGCTCACCTCCGACGGGCGGCTCAAGGAGAAATTCGAAGGCCAGATATCCATGATGACCATGCCGTACCTCAATACCGAATACCTGGGTATCAAGATGGACTTGCCCCGGGACCATCCCTTGTCCGACCTTCGGATACGCCGTGCGCTCAACCATGGGTTCGACCGGCGCAAGATGATGCTCTACCTGCGCAAGAACATCGGCATCCCGGCTACCGGGGGCATGATCCCGTTGGGATTGGACGGAACTTTGGCTTCGGATAGCGTCAATCTGTACGATCCGGAGCTGTCCCTGCGCCTGATCGAGGAGTACAAACGGGAAAAGGGTCCGATCAAACCCTTTGTCCTTCAGGTGAATTCCGACTACCGCGACCTGTGCGAATATATCCAGTCCGAGTGGCAGCGCTTGGGCATACCGGTGAGCGTAGAGGTCATCCAGACGGCCAGTCTCCGTCAGGCGATGGCTACCGGCAAGTCGGACTTTTTCCGGGCCAGCTGGGTGGGCGACTATCCCGATGGCGAAAACTACCTCTCGCTCTTCTACGGTCCGAACGAAAGTCCCAAAGGGCCGAACTACACGCATTATTCCAATCCCGCTTTCGACCGCCTGTACCTCGAGGCCGTCCATACGCTCGATCCCTCCCGGCGCGCCGCCCTGTACCGCCGTGCCGATTCGCTGGCGATGCTCGACGTGCCGGCCGTGGTGCTGTTCTACGACCAGGTGATCCGTTTCTACAACCCCGCCTTGCGGAATTTTACCAGCAACATTACCACCAACAACCTGGACCTGCGGGCGGTGAGCAAGGAATAAATCCTGCGGGAAGGGCCGGGAGAATCCCGTATTTTGCCTACATTTGTCCCGACGAAAACAAAAACGAACAAGATACAAGAGCAGTACAGTTATGTGGAAGAAAAACATTGGAGCAGGATTTTTCGCCCTGATGTGCGGCGCACTCCTGGTGGGGTGCTCGGGAGGCAAGACCTTTCGGGTGAAAGGCACGATAGAAGGAGCGAAGAACGGAACCTTGTACCTGCAATACGAACAGGACGGGCGGTATGTGAGTGTGGATTCGCTCGAGATGGGGCGCGACGGGCGTTTCGACCTCACCGGCGAGGCAAATGAGCCGCGGATGTATTACCTGGCATTCGGGAAAACGGCGCCGGTGCTATCCTTCTTTGCCGAAGGAGTTCCGGTAACCGTCCGTGCCCACATCGACAGCCTGGACCGCGCGCAGATCACCGGCGGGGAGGGACAAACGCTCTACAACGAATTCATGGATTACATGCGGGAATTTGCCGCGCGTAAGGAGACGGCGTACCTCAATATCCTTCGGGCCAGTGCCCAGGACGGGCCGAAAGATTCGCTGGCAGATTATACCGCAGTTTATGAACGGCTCGACCGCCGTCAGTTGCAGTACGTGGCCAATTTCGTAGCGACCCATCCCGACAACCCTCTCTCGCCGCTGTTGGCCTATACGTTCCTCAACAAAGGGTACTCCCCCTTGTTGGATACCCTTCAGGCCAAGTTTACGCCCGAGGTGGCGGCTTCGCTCTACGGGCAGGAATTTTCGCATTTCGTCACCCAGGCTAAAAATACCCTGGTCGGGATGTCGGTGCCGGAGTTCGAGCTGCGCAGCGACAGCGTATCTTTCCGCCGGGAGGATTTTGCCGGGAAAACGCTCTTTCTGGTCGCTTGGACGGCCGGCGATCCGGTAAACATCGACTACATGTCGGCCTTGAAGGAGGTTTACGAGCAGTGGCATCCGAAAGGTTTGGAGGTGCTCTCGTCCTGTATCGGAGGAAGCGACCAGGAGTACGGGTACGACATCTATTCGCTGAGCCTTCCGTGGAACGAGGTGCGCGATGCACGGGGCGTGAAGAACGAACTGGTCGATAAGTTCGCTCTCACGGGAACGCTTCCCTCCGGGGTTCTGGTCGGAGCGGACGGGACGATCCTGGCGCGAGGCGTTTCGCCCGAGGCGTTGGAGGATGTACTCGAATACCTTTGGCAGCAACAGAAATAATCACCCAATAGCATACCGATACCGATGAATAACCGAAAATTGAAAACCTCTTTGCTTGCCCTTGCCGCGGTACTGTGCGCGACGGCCTGCAACAGCGACAAATTCGTGATCGACGGCCACTTGGCCGGTATTCCCGATCAGGACGTATATCTGTGTTCCCAGCCTCAGAGTGGGAATTATGTGGTACTCGATACCGCCCGGATGGAAAATGGTCATTTCCGTTTCAAAGGGAAAATGGAATACAACGACTATCGTTTCATCACGTTCCAGGATGTGGCCGGTGAGATACCTCTGTACATCGACAATTCCAAGATGGAACTCGTGGGCGAATTTGCGCATCTGGACAGCGTGAAGGTAACGGGTTCCGATGCGATGGACTATTTCAAGGCTGTTCTGGCGCAGGAAGCGGCCAATGGTCAGTACCGTGCGGACAAGATAAAGGCATTCCGTACGGCTCAACAGGCCGGCGATACGGCGGCGCTCAACGCGATTTACAAAGAAGCCATCGAACACGACGAAGCTTATGCGCAGAAAATCTTCGCAATGGCCGAGAAGCGCCCGGAGGATCTTCTTTCCCTGGTGATGATGATCAACTGCATCGCATACATCAATCCGGACAAGTTGGCTGCTTACTATGAAAAAGTCCCGTCCAATATCAAGACGCATCCCCGGATGGGTACATTCGATTCGTATTTGCACAAGAACGTCATCCAGATGTCCAAAGGATACACCGCTCCTTCCTTTATCCTGTATCCGTTGCTTGATGGCGGCGATACGCTGACCTCGGAGGATATAAAGGACAAAGTGTCGGTTCTTTATGTGACTAATCCGGAGGAGGTTGAATTGAACAACCAGATGTATGCCGAGCTGCACAAAGCCAAGAAGAAAGGTGTTGAAGTCATCGCAGCTTTTGTCTTCCTGGATGGAAAAGCTTCGGCAGGGATGAAGGAATATCTTGAAGAACGCGGTATCGCCGATTTCAAGACCGGACTGCCCGATCAGACATTCTTCGAGTCCTATGTTTGCCCCAGTAGCCGGGCGATCTTTATCGGCAAGGACGGAAAATTCCTCGGTACGGCACTCACTCCCGAGGAAGCCCAAGCCATCGTCGAAACGCTTTAAGAAAAAGGGCGGCGACAAAAAAACGCAGGGCGGAAGTCGAAAGACTTCCGCCCTGCGCTTTTTTGTCGGCTTTCTCTTGGACGGCTTGTGTCGTATTCTCTGAATGGCGGGGAATGTGTTTATTTATCTGATAGACAAACCGATGTAATTTTTTTCGGAAAAAATCCGGGAAAAACTTGCAAGGAAAGGGAGAAAGCCGTACGTTTGTATTAACAAATTTGTTAGACAAAAATGTTAGCTAATAAAACGGAAAGGGAAACCCCTTCATGCAACAAGGAAAACGACATCCTTCGGGCGGCCGAGCGGGAATTTCTCGCCAAAGGATTTTCCGGTGCGCGAACCGTTTCCATTGCTCAGGCAGCCGGGGTGACGCATGCGATGCTTCATTATTATTTTCGGACCAAGGAGCAGCTTTTCGAGCGCATCCTCGATGAGAAGATACAGGCAATGGGACAATCGGTACTTGCTGCATTCGGTCAGCCGAGGCTTCCGCTGGTTGAAAGGATACGTGATGGGGTAGAACGCCATTTCGATTTCATAGCGGTCAATCCCGACCTGCCGCGCTTTGTGGTCAATGAGGTTTTTGCTCATCCGGAACGTTCCCTGATCATGCAGCGGCGGATATCCTTTGTGGCCGAACGGCTCATTGCCGATCTCCAGGAGGAAATGGACGCCGCCGCCCGCCGCGGCGAAGTCGAGCCGATCGATGTGCGGACGCTCTTGTTGGACATCGTGTCGCTTAATATATTTCCCTTTATTGCCTTTCCCATCATCGAGCCCATCTTTGGCGATCAGGCGGCCGACCGGGAGCAGTTTTTCGCCCGTCGCAAGCAGGAAAACGTCGAAGTGATCATGCGAAGAATAAAAAAACAGTGAGGATATGAAACGCATCTTTCTCTTGTTCGGATTTCTGGCGTTGGCCAGTGCGGTCGGCGCGCAAACCACCCTCGAGCAGTGTCGTCAGTGGGCCTGCGAGCGTTATCCGGAGATCCTCCGTTACCAGCTCATCGACCAAAGCGCCCGGTACGATCTTTCCAATGCCGCCCGCGCCTGGCTCCCCCGCTTTTCACTCTCGGGGCAGGCTACCTGGCAAAACGAAGTGCCGGAGTTTCCGGAGTCGTTTTCGGGTATCCTCGACCAGTTGGGGGAGGACTTCCAGGGCTTGAGGAAAGACCAGTACAAGGTGGGGTTGGAGCTTACCCAGACACTTTGGGATGGAGGCGCGTCCCATGCCGCCCGACAGGTCGTCCAAGCCGATGCCGAAGCGCGCCGCCGGGAGACGGAGGTCAGCCTTTATGCCGTGCAGCAGCGGGTGGACGACCTGTACTTCGGCATCCTGCTGTTGGAGGAAACTCTCCGGCAGACCGACCAGACGATCGTCCTGTTGGACAGCAACCTGGCCAAGGTGCGCTCGTTGCTGGACAACGGAGTGGCCATGCCTTCCGACGTCGATGCGCTCCAGGCCGAACGGCTTTCGGTGGGACAGCAGCGCTTGCAGATCGAGGCTTCGCGGGCCAGTTACCGGAGGATGTTGGAGCTGTTCATCGGTCGGCCCTTGCCTGAACGCTTGGAGCGTCCCTCGGCCAGCGAGCCTGCGGATTTGCGTTCGGCACGTCCCGAACTGACCCTTTTCCAGGCGCAGAAGGACCTTCTCGAGGCTCGGGAGCAGTCCGTAAAATCGGCCACCCGTCCGCGTCTGGGGCTTTTCGCCCAAGGATATTACGGGTATCCGGGCATGGACTTTTTTGCCGGGATGCTTTCTTCCGACTGGTCGTGGAATGCCATGGTCGGGGTGCAGTTTTCGTGGGATTTCGGCGCGCTCTACACCCGGAAAAACGACTTGTCCAAACTCCGTACCGCCCGCCGCGAGATCGACGTGCAGCGGGACGTGTTCCAGTTCAATACCGACTTGCAGGTGGCCGGCCAGCAGGGGGAGATCGACCGCCTGCGTAAGGCCTTGGCCGACGACGACCGCATCGTCGCCTTGCGCCGTTCGGTGCGTCGGGCCGCCGAATCGAAACTCCGCAACGGGGTGATCGACACCACGGACCTGTTGCAGAAGATCACCGACGAGGCCAATGCCCGTTCGGCGCGTTCGGCGCGGGAGATCGAACTGCTCAAAGCGATCTATCAACTCAAATATACGATCAACCGTTAAACAGAATCTCGCTATGATACGGAAAACGATTTACGGTATCTTTTCTCTGGCCATCCTTTGCTCCTGCGCTCGGGAGGACGATTTCGATGCGACCGGTACTTTCGAGGCAACCGAGGTAACCGTTTCGGCCGAGGCCAGCGGACGCATCCTGCGCTTCGACCTTCAGGAGGGCGACCGGGTCGAGGCCGGCGCTCAGGTGGGGGCCATCGACTCCCTGCAGCTTTACCTGCAAAAATTGCAACTGGAGCGCCAGGCGGCCTCCACGCGCAGCAACCGGCCCGACATCGGGGCGCAGGCAGCCTCCTTGCGCCAGCAGATCGCTTACCAGCAGGGGGAACGCCGTCGGGTGGAAAGCCTGCTGAAGGACGGGGCGGCCACCGCCAAGCAACTGGACGACATCGATGCCCAGTTGAAGATCCTCGACGGGCAGTTGGAGGCTTTGCTCTCGACCCTGCGCAACAATACCCTCGCTCTGGACGAAAACACCTCGGCCATCGAGTTGCAGGCCGCCCAGGTGGAAGACCGCCTGGCCAAGTGCCGCATCCTTTCGCCTATCGGCGGGACGGTGCTGGCCAAATATGCCGAAGCGGGTGAACTGGCTTCTCCCGGGCGTCCGCTGTTCAAGGTGGCGGACCTCGACCGGGTGTATCTGCGCGCGTACTTTACTTCGGAGCAGTTGGCTGGTCTGAAGTTGGGGCAGCAGGTGAAGGTAACGGCCGACTTCGGGGCCGACCAACGTTTCGAGTATCCGGGGCGCGTCGTCTGGATCGCCTCCGAGAGCGAGTTTACCCCGAAGAACATCCAGACGCGCAATTCCCGTGCCAACCTGGTGTATGCCGTCAAGATCGCCGTGGAGAACGACGGACGATTGAAACTCGGGCTTTACGGCGAGGTAAAACTGTAAGAGGGCGATGAATCCGAATCCAGCATCGTCGATAGAAGTCCGGGAATTGACCCGGCGTTACGGCACCCTCACGGCCTTGGACGGGGTGTCCTTCGAGGTGGGTCGGGGGGAACTCTTCGGGCTGATCGGTCCCGACGGAGCGGGGAAAACGACGCTTTTCCGTTTGCTGACTACGCTCATCGTTCCCGATCGGGGAACGGCGCGGGTGGACGGCTGGGACATCCGGGCCGACTACCGCCGTATCCGTCAGTGCGTGGGGTATATGCCGGGGCGTTTTTCGCTCTATCCCGACCTTACGGTCGAGGAAAACCTGTCGTTTTTCGCGGCGCTGTTCGGGGTTTCCGTGCAGGACAATTACGAACTGATCGCGCCGATATACCGTCAGATCGAACCTTTCCGCACCCGTCGCGCCGGGCAGCTCTCCGGCGGGATGAAGCAGAAGCTGGCCCTCTGCTGTGCGCTGGTCCACCGGCCGAGGGTCTTGTTCCTCGACGAGCCGACTACCGGGGTGGATGCCGTTTCGCGCAGCGAGTTTTGGGACATGCTCGCCCGGCTGCGGGAGATGGGTATTTCGATGCTCGTATCGACTCCGTACATGGACGAGGCGGGGCGTTGCGACCGGGTGGCGCTGATCAATGCCGGGCGGATCCTGGAGATAAACACCCCGCAGGGAGTGGTCGAAGGGTTCGACGAACCGTTGTACGCCCTCAGCGGCGAGGATGTGTTCGGGCTTTTGCAGGCGGCGCGCACCTACCCGGGAGTGCGCAAGGCGTATCCTTTCGGCGGGGCGCATCATTTGGTCGTGGGGCGGGATTTCGATCCGCAGGCCTTTGCCGCCTACTTGCGCGGCGAGGGTTTTGCGGGCGTTTCGTTCTGTCGGGCGGATCCGGGGATAGAGGATGTATTCATAAAACGGATGGAAAATGCGTGATACGGTGATATCGGTCAAGGACCTTTGCAAGGATTTCGGCTCGTTCCGCGCGGTCGATCGCATCACATTCGAGGTGCGCCGGGGGGAGATATTCGGCTTCCTGGGAGCCAACGGTGCGGGCAAGACGACGGCCATGCGGATGCTTTGCGGGTTGAGCTATCCGACCTCGGGCAGCGGGACGGTCGCCGGCTTCGACGTAATGACCCAGGGCGAAGCCATCAAACGCCACATCGGGTACATGAGCCAGCGATTTTCCCTGTACGAGGACCTGACCGTGTGGGAAAACATCCGGCTCTATGCCGGGATCTACGGCCTGACCCGCCGCCAGACCCTGCGTCGGGCGGCGGAGTTGCTCGCCCGGCTGCAGTTCCGCTCGGAGGTCCATACACGGGTCGAGGCTTTGCCCTTGGGCTGGAAGCAGAAGCTGGCTTTTTCCGTGGCGACCCTGCACCGTCCCGAGGTCGTCTTTCTGGACGAACCTACCGGAGGAGTCGATCCGCTGACCCGGCGTCAGTTCTGGGAACTGATCTACCGGGCCACATCGGAGGGGACGACGGTATTCGTTACTACGCATTACATGGACGAGGCGGAGTATTGTTCGCGGGTGTCCGTGATGGTGGACGGTCGGATCCGGGCTTTGGGCACGCCGGCCGAGTTGAAAAAACAATTCGATGCCCGGACGATGGACCAGGTGTTCCGTCGTCTGGCGCGCGAGGCAAAAAGGGGGGAATAACGCCATGGGAGGTTTCGGTTCGTTCGTTCGCAAAGAGGCGTTGCACATCCTGCGCGATCCCCGCACGATGCTCATCGTTTTGCTGATGCCGGTGGTGCAGATGCTGCTCTTCGGCTTTGCCATTTCGACCGAGGTGAACAACATCGACTTTGCCGCCGTGGTACCCGGGCATTCCGAGGAAATCCGCCGGCAGGTGGAGCGGATGGCGTCCAACGACTACTTTACTTTTCAGGGTTACATCTCCTCTGAAGACATCGACGCCGTGCTGCGCCGCGGGGATGCCGATCTGGTAGTGGTCTTCGATCGGGATTACGACCGCCGGATAACGGATACTACCCGCTGGCAGGACGCTCCGGCGATCCAGCTCGTCTTCGATGCGTCCAACCCGAACATTGCGGCTTCGGGAGCCGGGTATGCGCAGCGTATGCTGTCCGGCACCGGGGCGGTCTTCCCCGTACAGATCGAGACCCACACGATGTACAATCCGCAGATGAAGAGCGCTTACAACTTCGTGCCGGGCATCATGGGGCTGGTCTTTCTGCTCATCTGCGCGATGATGACTTCCGTGTCCATCGTGCGCGAAAAGGAAACCGGGACGATGGAGGTTTTGCTGGTCTCGCCCGTGCGGCCGCTGTGGATCGTGCTAGCCAAGATGATCCCGTATTTCGTCCTCTCGTGTGTCAATCTGACCACGATCCTCCTGTTGGCGCATTTCGCCCTGGATGTCCCGCTGACCGGCTCGCTCGTCTCGGTGCTGGGAGTGTCGCTGCTCTACATTGCCTTGGCGCTGGCCTTGGGGCTGTTTATCTCGACCTTCGCCCGGACGCAGGTGGTGGCGATCCTCATCTGCGGAATGCTGCTGCTGATGCCGGTGATCATGCTTTCGAACATGATTTTTCCGGTGGAAAATATGCCGGGGGTGCTTCAGGCGCTCTCGTGCATCATCCCGGCGCGGTGGTACATCGAGGCCATGCGCAAACTGATGATCGAAGGCGTGGAGTTCGGGGCGGTGCTTCGGGAGTTTTTCATCCTCCTGGGCATGACGGTGGCCTTGGTGGTGGCGGCCCTCAAAAAGTTCAACGACAAACTCGAATAGGTATGCGAACCCTGCTTGTTCTGCTCGATAAGGAATTCCGCCAGCTCATCCGGCATTCGTTCATGCCCCGGATGGTGGTGATGTTTCCCGTGGTGATCATGTTCGTCATGCCTTGGGTGGCGACGATGGACGTGCGGCATATCAACATCGCGGTGGTGGACCAGGACCGTTCGTCCCTTTCTGCGCGGGTGGTGCAGAAAGTAGAGGCTTCGGATTATTTTACCTGTGTGGAGGTGTCGGAAGTCTATCCGCAAGCCCTGGAACGGCTCGAAGCGGGGGATGTGGATGTCATTGTCGAATTGCCCGACGGTTTCGAACGTTCGCTCGGTGGGGGAGCGCCCGAAAAGATCCGTATCACGGCCAACGGAGTGAACGCCCTCAAGGGAAACCTCGGCGCGCAGTACACGGCCCAGACCGTGTTGCAGACTCTCTCCGAATGGACGACCGAGCAGGGGAGTGAGATGCCGGGCGAGAACCTCGTGATAGAAAACCGCTACAATCCTACCCTCGAATACCGCAACTACATGATCCCGGCGCTGATGATCATGCTGCTGATCCTGTTGTGCGGTTTTCTCCCGGCGCTCAACCTGGTAGGCGAGAAGGAATCCGGCACCATCGAGCAGATCAATGCCACGCCGGTAGGACGATTTACCTTCACCTTGGCCAAACTGATCCCTTACTGGATCATCGGATTGGGGGTGTTGTCCCTTTCGATGCTGCTCGGATGGTGGGTTTACGGGTTGGTGCCGGTGGGAACCCTCGGGGCGATTTATCTGGCGGCGGTGCTTTTCGTGTTGGCCATGTCGGGATTGGGCGTGATCGTGGCCAATCACTCGGCGACGATGCAGCAGGCGATGTTCGTCCAGTTTTTCTTCATCATGGTTTTCGTGCTGATGAGCGGTTTGGTTACCCCGATCGCTTCGATGCCCTCCTGGGCACAGACGATTACTTATTTCCTGCCGCCGCGCTACTTTATCGACATCATCCAGGCCGTATACCTCAAGGGAACGACCATTCTCGAGTTGTGGCCCCGTTATGCAGCACTGGCAACTTTTGCCCTCGTGTTGGATACCGTAGCTGCCATCACGTACAAGAAACAAGTGTAGGAACGCTGCGCTTTGAAGCGGTCGGGGCAAGGGGGTAGGGAGGAAACCCCGTCAGTGCTTTCGGACTCCTCGGGGAGGGTTTGCGCCCGGGCTGCAGGTAAAAACGTGGAGGTCAATCCCACAGGAAAACATCCAGCACCAGTACGACCAGCACGGTGGTGATGCCGGCAATGCCGATGGTCAGCCCGCTGATGGCTCCTTGTTGCTCGCCCATTTCGATGGCTTTCGAAGTGCCGATGGCGTGCGAGGCCGAACCCAAACCGATGCCTTGCGCCACCGGGTGCCGGATGCCGGTGTAACGGAATACTACCGGGGCGATGATCGCTCCGAAGATGCCCGAGAGGATGATGGCCAGGATGGTGATGCCTTCTACCCCCTCGATGGAGCGGGTGATCTCGATGCCGATAGGGGTGGTGATGGACTTGGAGACCAGTGAGCGTTCCAGGACGCTGTCCAGTCCCATGAGCCGCGAAAAACCGATCACGCTGATCATCGCCGCCGCTACGCCGGCGGCGATGCCCGCTGCGATGGCTTTCAGGTAGTGGTTGAGCAGGTGGCGGTGTTTGTACAGCGGGACAGCCAGGATGACGGTAATGGGCGAGAGGAAGAAATTGATGAACTGTCCTCCCTGGTTGAAGTCCTGGTAAGGGATGCGGAAGATCAGCAGCACAGCTACCACCAGGATGGCTGCGATCAGGAACGGATTGGCCGCGACGCTGCCCGTAGCCTGGCGGATGCGGCAGGCGGCTACATAGGCCAGCAGGCACAACAGGATTCCGAACAGGGGCAGGGACGTCAAGGTGTGGAAAGCGCTCATTTTTTCTCCTCCTCCTTTTTTCCGTGGGACGATTGGGCGGCTGCGCGGGCGGCGACGCGTTTTTCACGCCGCCGGGCCAGAAATTCGGTAACGCCCCCCGATACTGCCATCACGATGACGGTCGTGATCAGGATCAGGGCGATGCCGGACAGGTAATGCCCTTCGAGGTATTTGTACGACACCATGATGCCTACGCCCACCGGGATGAAAAAGAAGTTGATGTGCGCCAGCAGAAAGTCGGACAGTTCGGCGATCTGTTCCACGCGGAGGATTTTCAGTTTCAGCAGGACCAGCAGCAGGATCATCCCGACGATGCTGCCCGGTACCGGAATGCCCGAGAAGCGGGAAATACACTCCCCGGCGAAGGTGATCAGCAGGACGATCCCCAGTTGTTTGAACAGTTTGAGCGAGGAGGACATGGGATAAAAAGTCGTTTTTTTAGAATTCGGAAGTGAAATGCAGGTGTACCGACGGGTATTTTTCCTGCGTCATGGTGATGGAAAAGGCCGAGTCGGCCAGGAAGACCGCCCGCCCGTCCTTGTCGTGCGCCATGAAGCGGTTTTTCACCCGTTGGAATTCGCGGAACTCTTCTCCCTCGGGGTCTTCGGCCTCGATCCAGCAGGCTTTGTACACAGGGACGGCTTCGTAGGTGCACAGGGCGTTGTATTCGTGTTCGAGACGGTATTGGATCACTTCGAACTGGAGCGCCCCCACCGTTCCGATGATCTTCCGCCCGTTGAGATCGAGGGTGAAAAGTTGGGCCACGCCTTCGTCCATCAGTTGGTCGATGCCCTTGGAGAGTTGTTTGGCGCGCATCGGGTCGGCGTTGTTGATGTAGCGGAAGTGCTCGGGCGAGAAGGAAGGAATGCCCTTGAAGTTGAGCACCTCGCCTTCGGTGAGCGTATCGCCGATCTTGAAATTGCCCGTGTCGTGCAGTCCGACGATGTCTCCCGGATACGACTCGTCCACCACTTGTTTTTTCTCGGCGAAGAAGGCGTTCGGGCTGGCGAATTTCATCATTTTCCCCATCCTCACGTGCAGGTAGTTGACATTGCGGCGGAAGGTCCCCGATACCACCTTGACAAAAGCCAGGCGGTCGCGGTGTTTGGGGTCCATGTTGGCGTGGATCTTGAAGACGAAGCCCGAGAACGTTTTTTCCGAAGGCTCCACCAGGCGGACGTCGGACATCTTGGCGCGCGGGGCGGGGGCGATTTCCACGAAGGTGTCCAACAGTTCCTGCACCCCGAAATTGTTCAGCGCCGAACCGAAGAAGACCGGCTGTTGCTCTCCGGCGAGGTATTTTTCGAGGGAAAATTCCGGATAGACCCCCTGGACCAGTTCCAGATCGTCCCGCAGGCGGTTTGCGGCCGATGCGCCTACCAGCGTGTCGAGTTGCGGGTCGTCGAGCCGGTCTATCTCCACGGCCTGTTCCACTTTTTGTTTCTGGGCGCCGGAGAACAGGCGGACGTTGCGGCGGTGGAGGTTGTAGATGCCTTTGAATTCGGCCCCCATTCCGATGGGGAAGCTCATCGGACACAGGTGAAGCCCCAGTTTCTGCTCCGCCTCGTCCATCACGTCGAACGCATCCCGGCCTTCGCGGTCCAGTTTGTTGACGAAGACGATCATCGGAATGTTGCGCATGCGGCACACCCCGACCAGTTTTTCGGTCTGTTCCTCCACACCTTTGGCCACGTCGATCACCACGATCACGCTGTCCACCGCGGTGAGCGTGCGGTAGGTGTCCTCTGCGAAATCCTTGTGCCCCGGGGTGTCGAGGATGTTGATCTTGTAGCCTTTGTATTCGAAAGCCATCACCGAAGTGGCTACCGAGATGCCTCGCTGGCGTTCGATCTCCATAAAGTCCGAAGCCGCGCCTTTTTTTATCTTGTTCGATTTGACCGCCCCCGCCTCCTGGATCGCTCCGGCAAAGAGCAACAGTTTTTCCGTCAGGGTGGTTTTACCCGCGTCGGGGTGCGAAATGATGCCGAAAGTGCGGCGGCGCGCCGTTTCCTCCTTGAATCCCATACTTTTGTCGAACGTGTTACGGGGTGCAAATTTAGCAAAAATAGCCCGGACGACGGCGTTTTTGCGCAAAGCGGAAGGGAAAATTTGCCCGCGTGGGGACAAAAGGATATTTTTGCCCCGGGAAAGAAAAAGACCCGCTTGCCGTATGAAGATAGGTTTCGATGCCAAACGTCTGTTCAACAACCGCTCCGGATTGGGCAACTACAGCCGGACCCTGGTCGGCCAGTTGGTGCGGAATCACCCGCAGGACCCCATCGTGCTGTACACCCCCCGCGCCGGGATGGAGGTGGATTTCACCTCGGCGCCCAACGTGCGCACGGTCTTCCCGCAGGGCGCGTGGCGGCGTATGGGCAGTCTGTGGCGCACTTCGGCACTGGCCGGAATCGCCGCCAAGGATGGGGTGGAACTTTATCACGGATTGAGCCATGAACTTCCCGTGGGCATCGAACGCACCCCGGTGCGCAGCGTGGTCACCATCCACGACCTGATCTTCATGCGCCATCCGGAGTTCTACTCGGCTTTCGATGCGTGGATGCACCTGCGGAAAGTACGGTACTCCACGCGGGTAGCCGATGCGGTGGTGGCCATCAGCCGCCAGACGTGCAAGGACATCGTGGAGCTCCTGGGGGTGCCCGAGGAAAAAATCCGGGTCGTGTACCAAAGCATCGCTCCGTTGTACACCGGTGGTCTGTCGGCCGATCGGGTGGAAGAGCAGCTTTCCGGCTTTGACTTGCCGAAGGATTTCGTGCTCTGCGTGGGAACGATCGAGCGCCGCAAAAACCAGGGCGTGCTGCTGGAGGCACTCCGGGCGCTTCCCGAGGTGAACCTGGTGTTGGTCGGCCGTCGCAGCGGCCGCTACGGGCAGCAGTTGGACCGGTACATCGAGCGCCACGGGCTTTCCTCCCGGGTGCGGCTGCTCAGCGGGGTGTCTTCCTTTCAGTTGGCCTGCTTGTACCACAGGAGCCGTTTTGTGGCGTATCCCAGCATTTACGAAGGTTTCGGTCTGCCGATCGTCGAAGCGATGGGCTGCGGCAAGGCGGTGCTCACTTCCTCGGGCGGGTGTTTTTCCGAGGCGGGCGGGCAAGGGGCGCTCTACGTCCCGTGCCGCGACGTGCGGGCCATCACGGAGGCGATGGATCGGCTGTGGCGGGACGGCGAACTGCGCACGCGTCTGTGCGGCGAAGGCTTGCGGCAGGTGCAGCGCTTCTCCGACGGGGATACCTCGGAGCGCATGTATGCCTTGTACAACGAACTTTTGGGGCGCAAGTAGGCGCCCCCGATGCTTTTTTTCGCCCTTTTGCGGCAGGAAGGCGCAAAAATTTGTTTTTTTCGGGAAAACGCCGTACTTTTGCGCTTGTGAAAATGAGGTGAACAGATTTGGGGGGCGAGAGAGTCCCCCAAATTTTTTAGAAACCCTCGGGGCAGACGCATGGGCCCGAGAAAAAACATGAAGAGTAGACGATGGATGCGGAGTTTGTAAAAGGGATCATCGACCGGGCGCTGGAACAGTATCCCGAGGTGTTCGTGGTGGACTGGAGCCTTTCCCCCGACAACGATATTCAGGTGGTGGTCGATGGCGATCGGGGCGTGGACCTGGAGACCATCATCGCCCTTTCGCGCGCCCTGGAGCACGATCCGCAGATGGATCGCGACCGCGAGGACTTTTCCATTTCGGTCTCTTCGCCCGGGGCGGATGCGCCGCTGAAGTTGCCCCGCCAGTATGCCAAACACGTGGGACGGGAGTTGAAGGTTACCTTGGACGGGGGAGAACCGCTCGTGGGGACGCTTTCCCGCTCCGACGACCGGGGGATCGTCCTGGAGTGGACCACCCGCGAACCCAAACCGGTGGGCAAGGGCAAGCACACGGTGCTGCACACACAAAACATCCCTTACGGGGATATCCGCAAGGCTTGCGTGGTGCTGAAATTTTAAGCAGGAAATAAAAGGAAAACAACAATACGAGTATCAAACAAAATCTACTGGTCAAAATGGACAATTCGGCACTGATAGATTCGTTTACCGAGTTCAAGGAGTTCAAGAAAATCGACCGCCTGACCCTCACCGCTATCTTGGAGGAGGTGTTCCGCACCGCGCTGAAGAAAAAATACGGCACCGATGACAACTTCAACATCGTGGTCAATCCCGACAAGGGCGACCTTCAGATATGGCGCAACCGCATCGTGGTCGAGGACGGCGAGGTGGAAGACCCTGCCGCGCAGATCCCCCTGTCGGAGGCCCGCAAGATTCAGGACGACTTCGAGGTGGGCGAAGAGGTGTCCGAAGAGGTCAAGATCATGGACCTGGGGCGCCGCGCTATCCTGGCCCTGCGCCAAAACCTGGTGGCCCGCATCTTCGAGTACGACAACGCGACCATCTTCAAACGCTTCGAGGCGCTCAAGGGTACCATCATCACCGGCGAAGTCCACCATGTGCGTCCCAAGATGACCATCGTCCACGACGAGTACCAGAACGAACTCGTACTGCCCCGCGAGGAGCAGATCCCGTCCGACGTCTTCCGCAAGGGCGAACCGGTACGCGCCCTGGTCAAGGATGTAGAGATCCGCGGCGCCAAACCCAATGTCATCCTTTCCCGGGTGGACCCGCTGTTCCTCGAGCGTCTCTTCGAGGCGGAGATCCCGGAGATCGCCGACGGGCTGATCATGATCAAGAAAGTAGTGCGCATCCCCGGCGAAAAGGCCAAGGTAGCGGTCGAATCCTACGACGACCGCATCGACCCGGTAGGAGCTTGCGTGGGCATGAAAGGCTCCCGTATCCACGGGATCGTGCGCGAGCTGGGCGGGGAGAACATCGACGTGATCAACTACACGACCAACCTTCAGTTGATGGTCGCCCGCTGCCTGTCCCCGGCCAAGCTCACCAGCATCGAGATCGACGAGCAGGCTCGCCGCATCAGCGTGTATGTCAAACCGGATGAGGTGTCCAAAGCCATCGGCAAGCAGGGGCAGAACATCCGTCTGGCTTCGCAGATGGTGGGCTACGAGATCGATATTTACCGCGATACCCCGGAGGAAGACGTCGACCTGAAGGAGTTTGCCGACGAGATCGAGGGCTGGGTCATCGAGGAATTCCAGCGCGTGGGTTGCGATACGGCCAAGAGCGTGTTGGAACTGGGCAAAGAGGAGCTCCTGCGCCGTACCGACCTCGAAGAGGAAACGGTGGACCACGTACTGGAGGTCCTCTCGAAAGAATTCGAGAATTAAGAGTATATTTGAACAAGTTTTTCGGGCCGTCTGGGGCCGCACACAAAACGGGAGAAGAAAAAAAGAGGATTCAATATGGCTGAAGTAGTAAAGAAACGCCTGAACAAAGTACTCACCGAGCTCAACATATCGATGGACCGGGCAGTGGAATATCTGGCAAAGAAAGGCATCAAGATAGACCCCGACCCCAACGCCAAGATTGCGCCCGACGTGTACCAGGTGCTGGTACAGGGCTTCGAGCAGGACAAGAGCAAGAAGCAGATGATCGAGGAGGTAAACCAGGCCAAGCGCGAAGAAAAGGAAAAACAGCGCATCGCCAAGGAACTCCAGATGGCAGCCCAGGCGCAGAAGGAAGAACAGCAGCGTACCCTCGCTGCCGAGAAGCAGCCTCAACCCGCTTCCTCCCCGTCTGCTTCGCCGGCCGAACCGGACGTGATCAAGGCTCGCTCCGAGCACGCCGTTCATCTCAAGACGGTAGGCAAGATCGATCTGGACGCCATCGGGAAACCGGCCAAAAAAGCGGAGAAAGCCCCGGAGAAAGTGCAAAAACCCGCTGAACCTGCCCGGGAAAAAGCCGCACCCGCTGCTTCGGCCCAGCAAGCGGTTCCTGTGCCCGACACTCCCGTAGCCCCGGCCGTTTCGGAACCGGAGACCCAGCTGAAAGCCTCCGGGCAGATTCCCCCGGCACCGGTGAAGAAAGAACCGGTTCGGGAAGTCGAAAAGATCGAAACGCAGTACCAGAAACTGGAAGGCCCCAAGACGGTGGGCAAGATCGACTTGAGCGTGTTCGAAAAACCCGCTTCGTCCGATTCCCGCAAGAATGTGGCTGCTGCAGGAGATGCCAACCGCAAAAAACGCAAGCGCAAACGCGGGGAAAAGGTCAGCGGCAACGACATCCAGGCGAACAATCCTTCCTCCGGATCGTCCGCTTCGTCCCGTCCGGGGAGCGGCTCTTCGCGTTTTCAGGGACAGGGCGGCAATGCCGGCCGGAATCGTCCCGCCGGCGGTCATGGACGCGCCAAAGTGGAACACGTCGAACCGAGCGAAGAGGAAATTTCCCGCCAGATCAAGGAGACGCTCGACAAGCTCACCTCGCAGCACGCCAAGAACAAAGCGGCCAAATACCGCAAGGAAAAACGAATCTCCCGCCGCGACGAAGCCCAGCGCGAGGCGCAGCGCGAAGCCGAGGAGAGCAAGATCATCAAGGTAACGGAATACGTAACCGTTTCCGAACTGGCCTCCATGATGAACGTCCCGGTAACCCAGGTCATCGGTTCGTGCATGCAGTTGGGCATCATGGCCGCCATGAACCAGCGTCTGGATGCCGATACGTTGAGCGTGGTGGCCGACGAGTTCGGTTTCCAGGTGCAGTTCGTCGATGCCGACCTCGAGGAAGCCGTCCTGGAGGGCGAGCCCGACGATGAAAAAGACCTCCGCCGCCGCGCGCCCATCGTTACCGTGATGGGACACGTGGACCACGGTAAAACCTCTTTGTTGGACTACATCCGCCGCTCGAACGTCATAGCCGGCGAAGCGGGCGGTATCACCCAGCACATTGCCGCGTATTCCGTCAAGTTGGAATCGGGCGAACAGATCACCTTCCTCGATACGCCCGGCCACGAGGCCTTTACCGCCATGCGTGCCCGCGGCGCCCAGGTAACCGACATCGCTATCATCGTCATCGCGGCCGACAGCGACGTGATGCCCCAGACGCGCGAAGCCATTTCCCATGCCCAGGCAGCCGGCGTGCCGATGGTCATCGCCATCAACAAGGTCGACCTGCCCACGGCCAATCCCGACAAGATCCGCGAGAGCCTTTCCAACATGAACATCCTCGTAGAGGAATGGGGCGGCAAGGTGCAGAGCCAGGAAATATCGGCCAAGAAAGGGATCGGCGTCAAGGATCTGTTGGAAAAGGTGTTGCTCGAAGCCGAGATGCTGGACCTGAAGGCCAATCCCGACCGCAATGCCGTCGGGACGGTCATCGAGGCCTCGCTGGACAAAGGCCGCGGATATGTCGCTACCGTACTGGTGCAGAACGGTACGCTCAAGGTGGGCGACTATGCCCTCTCGGGACAGTATAGCGGCAAGGTGCGCGCCATGTTCGACGAGCGCGGCAACAAGGTGGACCGCGCCCTTCCTTCGCAGCCGGTATTGGTGCTGGGACTGGACGGATCGCCGCAGGCCGGCGACAAGTTTATCGTAATGGACGACGAGAAAGAGGCCAAACAGATCGCCGCCCGCCGTATGCAGCTCAAACGCGAACAGACCGTGCGGGCTTCCAAGCACATCACTCTGGACGAGATCGGACGCCGGATCGCCATCGGCGACTTCAAGGAACTCAACATCATCGTCAAGGGCGATGTGGACGGTTCGGTCGAGGCGCTTACCGAGGCCCTGGAGCGGCTTTCCACCGACAAGATCCACGTCAATATCATCCACCATGCCGTGGGGGCCATTACCGAATCCGACGTGCTGCTCGCTTCGGCTTCCGAGGCCATCATCATCGGCTTCAACGTCCGTCCTACGGTCAATGCCCGCCGCCTTTCGGAGCAGGAACAGATCGAGATCCGCACCTATTCCATTATCTACGACGCGATCAACGAAGTCAAGGATGCCATGGAAGGCATGTTGGCACCCGAATACAAGGAAGAAGTCGTGGCCAACCTCGAAGTGCGCCAAGTGTACCACATCTCCAAGGTCGGCACCATTGCCGGTTGTATGGTGCTCGACGGAAAGATCACACGCAACACCAAAGTCCGCGTGGTACGCGACGGGGTGGTGGTCTTCACCGGCGAACTCGAATCGCTCAAACGCTTCAAGGACGACGTCAAGGAAGTCTCCAAAGGCTTCGAGTGCGGTTTGAGCATCGCCAAATTCAACGACATCCAGGAGGGCGACCAGATCGAAGGCTATCAAATGGTCGAGGTCAAGCCCAAATTGTGATCCCGTTTTTCCTGCTTTCCGGATCTTTGGGAAAAAGGACGATTCCGGACAAAGAACGGGCAGGAGAAGAAGAGAAAGAAACAGTGTTTCAAAAAAACGCCGCAGATGCTCTGCGGCGTTTTTTTTCTTTTTGAGGAAAGAAGACAAGGGAAATATTTTCCTACTTTTAGGGAAAAATAGGAATCGACTGTGTTTGTGCATCGTTGCTTCTGTCATAAACGAATCCAACAATCTTTTCCGCCATGATCGACCCGGAAAAATACACCGCCCTCTACCAAAGGCAACGGGCGTTTTTCGACAAACACCTCACCCATGAGGTCTCTTATCGCCTTTCGGCCTTGCGCCGCCTGCGCGAGGGTATTGAAAAACACGAAGCGGACCTCACACGAGCCCTGTATGCCGACCTGGGGAAAGCCCCGTTTGAAAGCTACGCCTCGGAGATCGGCCTGGTGTTGAAAGAGATCGCTTACTTCCAACGACACCTCGTGCGGTGGGCCGCCGACCGCCGTGGCGGGACGCCGCTGTTGCTGTTGGGCTCGCGCAGCCGCCTCCACTACGAGCCGCGCGGGGTCGTGCTGGTCATCGCCCCGTGGAACTACCCGATCAATCTCTCCCTGATGCCGCTGGTAGGGGCTATCGCAGCGGGAAATTGCGCTGTGGTAAAACCCTCGGGCGAAGCCCCGCACACCGCCGCCTGTCTGCGGCAACTGATCGGGGAGTGTTTCGAAGATTCCTACATCGCTGTAACGGAAGCCGACAGGGAAACGACCGACGCCTTGTTGCCGCTCCCCTGGGACTACATCTTCTATACCGGCAGCCAAACGTACGGCCGTCGCGTGATGGAGGCAGCCAGCCGCCACCTTACCCCCTTTACACTCGAACTGGGCGGGAAGAGCCCCTGTATCGTCGATGACGACGCCGACCTGCGCATCGCCGCCCAACGCATCGTGTGGGGAAAATTGCTCAATGCCGGGCAAACCTGCGTGGCACCCGATACCCTCTTCGTGCACAAGGAGGTAAAGGAGGCTCTTGTAAAAGCACTCGTAAACGAGATCAAGGCGCAATACGGCCCCGACCCCAGCTGCAGTCCCGACTACCCGCGCATCGTCAACACCCGCCACTTCGATCGGCTCGCCGCCCTTTTACCATACGGCCACACGCTGCACGGGGGCGCTGCCGACCGCCACCGCTTGTACATCGAGCCCACCTTGATAGAAAACGCACCGGCCGATTCGCCCCTGATGACCGACGAGATATTCGGCCCCATCCTCCCGATCATTCCCTTCGAGCGGATCGACTCATGCCTCGGATACATCCGGGAACGCCCTGCTCCGCTGGCCCTCTATTACTTCACCTCGAGCCGGCAACGGGCCCGCCATGTGATAAACCGCACGTCCTCGGGCGGAGTGTGCATCAACGACACGGTGGTACACGTGGCCAACCACCACTTGCCTTTCGGGGGAGTGGGGCAAAGCGGCCAGGGGGCTTACCACGGGCGGTACAGTTTCGAACTGTTCAGCCACGCCAAACCCGTCATGCACACCACGACACTCCTGCGTTTCAACCCCAAGAGCGCCCCTTATCGCAATCGCCTGCGGTGGATCAAATGGCTTTTCCGATAAAACAGGGAGGCGATCCGCCGTTCGAGCAACAAAACTCCGTTTTCCCCTCGGCTTTACGCTCGGCTTTTCCTATCTTTACACTCCGACATTCCTCCCCCTTTTCGGAAAGAGGGACGGGGTGTTGTTCCCTGCATCGGAAAGCATAAAAACCACATAAAATGACGAGACTTCTTTTCCCCCGAAACGCATTTCTGGCACTCGCCTTTTGCATGGCGCTGGGCGGAGCCGCTCTGCCGGCTTCGGCGCAATCTTCCCTGCGGAGCTATCCCACAGGACTCGGTTACACGACGTACTACGACCAAAGGCGCACCCTGTACTCCCTGCTGGGTACCGACCAGGACGACATCGTCATGCTCGGGGGCGATTTCGCCGACCGGGGCGTATGGGCCGAATCGTTCGGCGACCCCCGGGTGAAAAACCGGGGCGTGGACGGGGACAACCTCTCGGGGCTGGACTACCGCCTGGACGATGTAACTGCCGGAAAGCCGGCAAAAATATTCCTCTCCATCGGCAAACGCGACCTCAACGCCGGGGTGAGCCCTCGCCTGGCCTCCGACCGCCTGGGAGAGATCGTCGCACGAATCCACCGGGCATCGGACCGCACCCGGGTGTACATCATCGGCATCCTTCCCGACGTGGCGTCCGATTCGACCGACATAGCCCGCTACCGGGAATACAACCGCCTTTCGTCGCAGATACCCCGCACGCAATACATCGACCTGTGGCCGGCGATGACCGACCGGAAAGGGGCGCTGCGTCCCGAATTCTACTACGGCTCGTCCCTGCGGCTCAACGGCCAGGGCTACAAAACCGCGGTGGAAGCCCTGCAACCCTACCTGGGCGCCAGCGTGCTGGACACCCTTGGGGCTTTCCCGCCGGATTCCCTGCGCGGCTATATACGGGAACGCAATTCGTTCGTACAGTACCTGCCGACTTCCCCGGACGACATCCTGATGATCGGCAACAGCATCACCCAGGGAGGGGAATGGGACGAACTCTTCGACGATCCCCGGGTGAAAAACCGGGGGATCAGTTCCGACGTTACCGACGGCATCCGTGCGCGCCTGCCCAGGATGCTGCGCGGACAGCCCCGGAAGGTATTCCTCATGGCGGGGATCAACGACCTGGGCAATCCTCCTCAAAAAACGCCGGAATACACCCTGAACAATATCCTGGAAACGGTACGCGACATCCATCGCCTTTCGCCCGGCACGCAGGTGTACGTGCAGAGCATTCTGCCGGTCAACCCCACCTTCCCGACCTTCCGCTCGCACACGGTATTCAGCCGGGAGATCGCCGAGATCAACCGCCGCCTGGCCGAAGAAGCCGCCGCCAACGACTATGTGTTCATCGACCTGCACAGCCGTTTTGTCGATGCGGACGGCTACCTGGATCCGCGCTACACCAACGACGGCCTTCACCTCACGGGCGAGGGATACCGCCTGTGGCGCGAATTGCTGATCCCCTACGTGAGAGAAACCAATACGAAATAAGACTATGCTTAGAAACCTTTTGATCTCGATTTTCGCCCTGGCCGGTTGTGCGGCCTTTGCCCAGCCCTACTCCGGGCGCGTGTACCGAGATGTGGACGGCGACGGGACTTTCTCCCGGGGCGACCGACCCATCGCCGGGGTAAAAGTATCGGACGGGATAAACGTAACCCGAACGGACAAGGACGGCGCGTTTACCTTGCCGGGATACGACGATACGCGCTTCATCTTCATCACCGTTCCTTCAGGGTATTCCGCCCTGCATCCGTGGATTCCGGCCGGAAGTGCGCAGAGCTACGATTTTGCCCTCCAACCCAGAAAAGAGGGCGAAGTGATCCGTTTTGCCCAGATCGCCGACAACGAAACCCCCGAATCCTGGCGTTGGGTGCAGGCACTCAAGGACTATGCCCGCAACGAGCACTTGGATTTCATCCTGCATTCGGGCGACATTTGCTACGAACCCGGCATCCGCTTTCACGGCGACAGCGTAACCACCGCTACGATGGGCGTGCCGGTGTACTACACGATGGGCAACCACGACCTGATGAAGAAAGTACCCGTGCCGGAATATCTCTACCAGGAGAATTTCGGCCCGGTGTGGTACAGCTTCGAGGCGGGAAACACCCACTTCATCGTCCTGCCGATGTACATCGGCGACGGGAAACCCACCTACACCGCCGAGCAGAACTACCGCTGGCTCAAGAACGACCTGGCCCATGTGGATCCCGACCAGAACATCGTCGTGGTAACACACTACAACAATACCCTGGGGGAACAGCTCGTCTTCAAGTCCAAGGAGGGGTCGATCCGTTTCAAGGACGACGAGCGCTTCATCGCCCACATCCTCGGGCACTGGCACATCAACCACCAGCGGCTGATCGACGGGCGGATCCGCTACATCGTTACCTCGCCCTCAAACAAGGGAGGCAAGGACCATTCTCCGTCGGCCTTCCGCGTGATCTCCATCGACCGCAAAGGGAACATCTCGTCCGAGAACATCTACTCGTATTCCCGGATGAACATGGCCATCGTCAGCCCTTCGCTCACCGCTCGCGCAGGGGCTCCGCTGCGCATATCGGTCAATGCCTACAATACCGCCGCTTCGGTTCGCCGGGTGGACTACGCCGTAACGGACGCCTCCGGGAAAAACTGGGCCAAAGGCACGCTTGCGCCGAACACCGACTGGAATTACAGCACGGACGTCGACCTGTCCAAAGCCCCGCAGGGCGATTCGCTCACCCTCAAGGTAACGGCCACCTGCTCCGATGGGACGAGCCGCACCCTGGAGCGCCGTTTTGCCTTCGGCACCCTTCCTTCGGTGAACGTCTCGGGACAGTGGGCACAGCTGCGAGGCAACGAGATGCACAACGATACGATCGGCACCGACCAGCCGGTACGCGCCCTGCAACTTCTCTGGACGGCCAACGCCGGAGGGAACATCTTCATGACTTCGCCCATCGTCGCGCAGGGGAAAGTGTTCGTTGCTACGATGGACAACAACCTGGCCGGGCGTTCGGCCGTGGTAGCCTTCGATGCCGCTACTGGAGCGAAAGTATGGTCGCATCCTACGGCCAACAGCGTGAAGAACACCATCGTGTATGCCTCGGGAAAAGTCTTTGCGATGGATACCGAAGGGACGGTCTATGCCTTGGATGCCGATACGGGGCAGGTTGTATGGAAAAAAACTCTTGAAGTGGGTCTCCTCCCGGCAGCCGGAGCAGGGCTGGTAGTGCGGGGCGATACCTTGTATGCGGGCGACGGGCAGGGCCTTTCGGCGCTCAACGTGGCCGACGGGGGACGCTACTGGCGCAATACGGACTTTTCACAGGCGACCGGTACGACGGTCAGCATGACCTTGGCGGGAAATACGCTGCTCAGTTCGCAGCAGTGGTCCGCGCTCTACGGGACGGACATCAAGACCGGAAAACTGCGCTGGAGTCTGGGCGGCCCCGACTTGCGGTATCGCGATGGTTCTCCGGCGGTGTACGACGGGATGATCTTCGTGGCCTCCAACCGGAAACTGTACGAGATCACGCCTCAGGGCGACTTCCGCCACTTGCGCCACACGGGACATATCTTCCAGGGGGCTTCCTGCCCGCTGCTGACCGATAGTTTGTTTATCATCGGGACTTCTACCGAGGGACTGCTGGCTTTCGATCGGGACAATTTCGATCTGCGCTGGCAGCTGCGCACCGGTCCGGCTATCTTCTATACGGCTCCCTACTCGTGGCACGAGGCCCGCACGGTCGATGCTTCGGCGGTGCAGGTGGGAGGGGATGCGCTGCTCTTCGGGGCGTCGGACGGGCTGTTGCGTCTGGCGCGGATCGACGATGGAGAGGAGTTGTGGCATTACGATTTTGCCACCCCGGTGTTTACCACTCCGGCCGGGGTGGACGGAGTGATCTTCGTGGCCGATTTTGCGGGGAACGTTTACGCATTTGCGCTGTAATCGGCGAGTGTCCCCAAGCGAGCAAGGCGCGGTCCCTTTCGGGACCGCGCCTTGCTCGCTTGGGGACACTCGCTTTTTCCTAAACCTGCTTGCAGCAGATATCTTTCAACGGCTCCACGTGGATGTTGACAAAAGTTTGCGCACCGAAGCGGTTTTTGAGCGCGTGCTCGATCTCGGTAGTAGTATGGTGCGTATGTTCCAGGGAGAGTTTCCCGTCCATCCGGATGTGCATCTCGATGGCGAAGTAATTGCCTATCTTGCGGGTGCGCAGGTTGTGCAGGTCGGACACGCCGTCGAATCCCAGGACAATGCCTTCGATTTCCTTTTCCGTATCCTCCGGCAGGGATTTTTCCAATAGTTCCCCGATACTGGGCAGGGACAGTTTGATCGCTACCCGGACGATGAAGTAGCTTACCAGAATGGCGGCCAAGGGGTCGAGAATGGCCCAGCGTTCGCCCAGCAGGACAGCTCCGCCGATGCCCACCGCCGTTCCGATCGAAGAAAGGGCGTCGCTGCGGTGATGCCAGGCATTGGCCATGACGGCTTGCGAATCGAGTTTGCGCCCTTCGGCTACCGTATAACGATACAACGCTTCTTTGACCGCGATCGAGATCAGGGCTGCCATGAGTGCCAGGCGGTCCGGGCGCGTGAGCGCTTTGCCTTGGAGGAAGTGAACGATCGAAAGGCACCCGTTGTAAAAGATCCCGACACCGACCAGCAACAGGACGATGCCGATAATGGCTGTGGCGAGGGTTTCGTATTTCCCGTGTCCGTAGTCGTGGTCTTCGTCCCGAGGTTTGCCCGAGACGCGCACGAAGGCCAGCACGACGATGTCGGTAGCAAAGTCCGAGAGCGAATGGACGGCATCGGCGATCATGGCGGCGCTGTGCCCCAGGATGCCGGCGGCGAATTTGAAGACCACCAGCAGCAGGTTTACTGCGCTGCCCACGAGGGTTACCCGGTATATTTTCCGTTCACGGGTGTTTTCCGTGTGTTTTTCTGCAGGTTTCATAGTCAGAAAGAGGATGGGGCGAGTCTGGAAAAGAAAAATATTGCCGACCTAAAGGCCGGCAATATTTTTCTTCGGATCCCTTCGGGATCTTTGTTCTCCTTTGCTTATTCAGCAGCGGCAGTGTCAACAGCAACCGTGTCAACAGCAGCGGAATCAACAGCTGCAGAGTCAACAACGACAGCCTCTTCAACCGTAGCCTCAACCTCTACAGGAGCCTCTGCTTCGGAAGATTTGCAGGCAGCGAACAGGGCTACTACTGCAAACGACATAAGAACAACTACTTTTTTCATTTTGCTAACGACTTAAAATTGTTTATAATACCTGATATTCAAACGACTTTTGCCCAAAGAAATCTGATTTCTTTTGACCCGACAAAGATATAAAATATATTTTGTTAGATGTATGTTAAATGCGATATTTTTTAAGCAAACAATAATTATTGTGTATATCTCTGTCAGAGGGCGATATTGTTGTAAAAATTCTCTGAAGAAAAACCTAAAATCATAACGGTTTTAGTTTTTTTTTAACTCATAATTCTCCTTCGGCCTGCATTTCATCCAAGGCTTCCAGGATTTTCTTGCAGCCGAAGGCGATCTCGTCCTCCGAAATGGTCAGCGGCGGCGACAAGCGCAAAGCCCGGTGTTCGTACAGCAGCAGGAAAGTGATCACCCCTTTTTCCAGCAAACGGGTTACCAGTTTCGGAGCCACGTCGTCCCGCTCGAACATCGGAGCCAGCATCAGCCCCATGCCCCGGATCTCCTGGATGGCCGGATGCACCAGCAGCGAACGGAACAGATTTTCCTTCTCCAAAGTGCGGGGGATGATGTCGCCTTCGGTGAGGATGCGGAGCGTCTCCAGACACGAAGCCGCGATGACCGGATTGCCTCCGAAGGTCGTTACGTGCCCCATCTTGGGATGGTCGAGCAGCATCTGCATCTTTTCGAGCGAGGAAACGAACCCTCCCACCGGAAGTCCTCCGCCCATCGCCTTGCCGATGGCCAGGATATCCGGCACAATGTCGAAATTCTGGTAGCCGAACAAACGCCCGGTGCGGCCGAATCCCGGCTGGATCTCGTCGATGATCAGTTGGGCACCGGTCTGGGTGCAGCGCTCCCGGACGGCTTTCAGCCAACCGTCTTTCGGCACGACGAAGCCCGCACCGCCCTGGATGGATTCCAACAGGACGCCTGCCGTGCGCTCGGTGATCATCTCGATGTCGTCGAAGTTGTTGAATTCCAGAAAACGGACATCGGGGATCAAGGGACGGAACGCCCGTTTCTGCTCCTCCACTCCGAGCATGCTGAGCGAACCTTGGGTGTTGCCGTGATAGGCCCACCGTGCGCCGATCATCTCCGTGCGCCCCGTAACGCGCTTGGCCAGTTTGATGCTCGCTTCGATGGCCTCCGTTCCGGAATTGACCATGTAGAGGCAGTCCAGCCCCGGTCCCAGCAGTTCGGTGAGCATCCGGGCGTATTCAAGCGGCGCATCCTGAATGAATTCGCCATAGACCATCACGTGCATGTAACGGTCTACCTGTTCCTTGATGGCGCGGATCACCCGGGGATTGGAGTGGCCGATGACGTTGGCCGATACGCCGGCCTCCAGGTCGAGATAAGCCCGGCCGGATTTGTCGTATATCCACGAACCTTCCGCCCGGTCGATGTCCAGCCCCAGTGGGTAGGGCGTGGTCTGGGCCTGGTATCGTTTGAATTGTTCGAGTCTGTCCATGTTGTTTTCCCTGGTTTTTGACGGTGCAAAGATACATAAAGCCGAGCGCAGCGGGAAGAGGGAAAACGGAGTTTTTCCCCGAGGGATTTGCCGAGCCGCATCCTGTCTTATCCAAAGATAGGAAAAGGCGAGCGCAGCGGGAAGATGAAAACGAAGTTTTCCGTTACGAAGGTTGTCGGGTTGAGTCCGACAAGGCGAGTGCGGCGGGAAAAGGAGGGGATAGGGTTTTGTATGAGGATAGTCGCGGTCGGTTCCTGTTTTTAATAAAAGGAAAAGACAACGACAATGTTTTCTTTGAAATGAAGAAGCGAGGAGGGACAGAAGAGTTTTTTTTGAGAAAGGAAAGTTTTCCTTTTGTTTGTAACTCGGGTCTTTTGTTTGAAAAAATATTTTGGAAAGAAAAAATAATAAGTTGTTTTGTTTTTGAAAAAAAATTTTTTGAGGTGGAAAAAGTTTTTTCTTGCTTTTCAGTTTATCTGTATGTTTATCAGCATATTATGTAATACTAAAAAGTTAATTTCCAGAAAATTTTTGAAAAAGAATACAAGCAAATGGAAAAGGTATTACATTTGTCCAAGCGGAACGACAGGTGTTTTTCTCTTTCCGCGGCCGCCTTTTTTCAAGACAGGTAAAGGTAGGCATCTGTTACAGCAAAACAAAGACCATAAATAAATTTCGGAAACGGTCCGTTGAAAATCCGATCAGCCGGCGGGCCTTAAAAAATTATCTGTGTGATGAAAAACTCGACAGGGGAGGCGGGCGCGCCTTCGAAAAAAAAGAAAACGTATCCGTACGAGGAGGTTTTGGCAGAAGCCTTGAAGTACTTCGACGGGGATGAACTGGCGGCCACTACTTGGGCGAAAAAGTACGCGCTCAAGGATTTGGACGGGAGCATTCTCGAAAAAACGCCGGCCGACATGCACCGTCGGATGGCCGGTGAATTTGCCCGGATCGAAAAGAAATATCCGGCCAAGGACAAAGCCCGCCTTTCGGCTTACGGGCAGGCGCGTCCCGAGATGGGCGAGAAGGAGATTTTCGGCCTGTTCGACCGTTTCCGTTATATCGTTCCCCAGGGAAGCGTGATGACGGCTTTGGGCAACAAGGAGATCATCGCCTCCCTGTCCAACTGCGTGGTGGTACCTTCGGTGATCGACTCCTACGGAGGTATCTTCCACACCGATGAACAACTGGCCCAACTGTTCAAGCGCCGCTGCGGGGTGGGGGTGGATATTTCCGGGTTGCGTCCCAAAAATTCCGTGGTATCCAATGCCGCCGGGACTACGACCGGTGCGGTGTCCTTCATGGAGCGTTTTTCCAACACTACGCGCGAGGTGGCGCAGAACGGCCGCCGGGGGGCGTTGATGCTCACCATGGATGTGGCCCATCCCGATGTGGAGGACTTTATCACGATCAAACAGGACCTGACCAAGGTAACGGGCGCCAACGTGTCGGTGCGTATCTCCGACGAATTCATGCAGGCGGTCGAGCACGATACCGAGTACGTGCAGCACTGGCCGTTGGACAATCCCGATCCGAAGTACAACAAGACGATCAAAGCGCGCGAATTGTGGAACAAGATCATCGCTTCGGCACACAATACGGCCGAGCCGGGAATCATCTTCTGGGACCGTCAGCACCGGTATTCCACCTCGTCGGTCTACCCCGGTTACCGCAACGAATCGACCAATCCTTGCTCCGAGATCGCCATGCAGGGAGGCGACTCGTGCCGCCTGATCGCCATCAACATGTATTCGTTCGTCAAGAATCCTTTTACGGACAAGGCCGAATTCGACTTCGACACCTTTTATAAGGTAGCTTACGAGGGACAGCGGCTCAACGACGACTTGGTGGATCTGGAGTTGGAATGCGTGGACCGTATCCTGGCCAAAGTCGATGCCGACCCGGAACCCGATACGATCAAACGGAACGAACGCGAGTTGTGGGAACTGCTGTACAATACGGGAAAGAAAGGCCGCCGTACCGGATTGGGCTTTACGGGGCTGGCCGATACGCTGGCTGCGTTGAACCTGAAGTTCGACTCGTTCGAGGCGCTCGAAGCGGTGGATCGGATCATGCGCACCAAACTGCGCGGGGAGTTCGATTCGTCGATCGACATGGCGGTTACGCGCGGGGCGTTCGAGGGCTTCGATCCCAAGTGGGAGAATACTTCCGAGTTTGTCCAGATGCTCGAAAAGGAGTTCCCGGATATTTACCAGCGGATGATGAAGGAAGGCCGCCGCAATATTTCGCTTTCGACGGTGGCTCCTACGGGTTCCATCAGTTTGCTTACCCGCACTTCCTCGGGCATCGAGCCGGTATTCATGCTTTCGTACAAACGCCGTCGGAAGATCGTCGGAGGGGGCAATGAAGGAAAGGCCGACTATGTGGACAACATGGGCGATGCTTTCGAGGAGTTCGAGGTGTTCCACCCGGGACTGGCCAAGTGGAAACAGGTAACGGGCTTGGACGATATTTCCCTCTCTCCGTATGCCGGCTCCACCGCCGGGGAGATCGATTGGTTCAAACGGGTGCAGATGCAGGCCCTGGTGCAGAAATACACCACGCACTCCATTTCATCGACCATCAACCTGCCTTCGGACGTAAGTGTAGAACGTGTAGGGGAAATCTATCTCGAGAGCTGGAAGCAAGGCCTTAAGGGCATTACCGTTTATCGCGACGGTTCGCGCTCGGGTGTGCTGGTAGCTTCCGACTCGAAGGATAAGAAAGAGGCAGATGTCAAGGCTGTCAAAGGTGCTGGTCAGATGGAACGCGACTTGATCCGCCGTCCGAAACGCCTGGAGGCCGACGTGGTGCGTTTCCAGAACGAGTACGAAAAATGGCTGGCGGTGATCGGTATGATGGACGGACGTCCTTACGAGATCTTTACCGGCCGGATGGAGGACGCGTTCAACCTGCCTTCGTACGTGGAAAAGGGTGTGATCATCAAGGAAAAGGACGAAGAAGGCAATTCGCGCTACGACTTCCAGTACACCGACAAGGAGGGGTACCGTACGACTATCGAGGGTCTCTCCCGTTCGTTCAACAAGGAGTACTGGAACTATGCCATCCTGATCTCCGGGGTGCTCCGCCACGGGATGCCGCTCAATTATGCGGTAGAACTCATCGGCAACCTGCACCTGTACGACGAGAACCTCAATACGTGGAAGAACGGCGTGTTGCGCGCCTTGAAACGTTACATTCCCAACGGGACGGCGGCGGCGGACAAGAAATGCCCCGAGTGCGGCGACCCGAACGGCTTGATCTACGAAAATGGCTGTCTGATCTGCAAGAGTTGCGGCCATTCCAAGTGCGGCTGATGCGTCGTTTGCCGGCTCGTGCGAAGATCGGTTCGCAGGGCGGTCGTCAGTGCGGGCAAGCAAAAGCCCCCGGCTCCTTCGGAGCCGGGGGCTTTTGCTTGCCCGCACTGACGGGAAAAGGTTACCATTTGCAGAAGAATGTTACCAGAAAGGGCACCGACAGATCGGTCAGAAAACCGTGGAGGATGGCAGTCAAAGCCCAGGACGGCCCGCTGGCAGCCACGATCGCCGGCAAGGTAGAATCCATCGTAGTGGCTCCCCCGGCATGGATGGGGGCCAGCGGGCCGAAAGTCCGCGCCAGCCAAGGCGCCCCCAGAAAAGTAAACAGTTCCCGCAGGAGGTTACTCATCAAGGCGACCGTCCCCAAAGCGGCGGCCGATTGAACTCCCAGTTCAGCGGCTTTCAAGTCGGCAATGAGTAGGGATGAAAGGGAATAATACCCCATTCCGCTGCCTACCGCCATACACTCGGCAACGCTCCAACGGGACAGCAGCAGGCTGGCCAAGGCTGTTGCTATCAAGGTTCCTCCGATGGTGGACAAGGGCACCAGCAGGCTTCGAAGCCCGATGTTGCGTACGATCTCTTTCAAGCGCGGGTTGCTCCCGATGCTCATGCCGACCAAACCCATCAGCAGGAAGAGCACCGCCGTACTCCACCGGCCTTCGCCCAGGCTTTGCGGTAGCCACTGTGCATACCCGGCCAAGCATCCCAGCAGGAAACATCCGATGATCGCCAGGCTGGATTTCATGCGTCTGTACGGTTTTTGAAGGCTCTTCGATAGACCCAAGCCCCGGCCAGTACGCTTCCCAGAGTACCGGCTACGGCCAGGACGAACGCATCGACCCCCAGGGAAGACAGTCCGGCGAGCAGAGTCCGGTTGCCGCCGACCGATACCCCCATCAGGAACAGCAGCAGAGCCACTGTCCCGAGGATCGCCCGGTCCAGGTATTTTGTCCAACAGTGGTGGCGCAAGGCATATCCCGCTGCTACCCCTACCGCCATAGCAGCGATGATCGACAGCATATTTCAAGGTGTTTTGGTTCGATGGGCAAAGATAGCGAAAGCCTCGGCAAACCCGAGGGGGAAAACGGAGTTTTTCCCCTCGGGTTTGCCGAGGCGCATCCTGTCTTATGGAAAGATAGTGAAAGCCGAATGCAAACCCGAGGGGGGAAAACGGAGTTTTTCCCCGCAGGATTTTGCCCAGGCGCATCCTGTCTTATGGAAAGATAGTGAAAGCCGAATGCAAACCCGAGGGGGAAAACGGAGTTTTTCCCCGCAGGATTTTGCCCAGGCGCATCCTGTCTTATGGAAAGATAGGAAAAAAGCCGGGTGCAAAGTGGCGGGGGAAGGGAATCTGTTTGGGAGTTGTCTTTTCCCGTTCAAGAGGACTGGGGAAAACTTCGGCGGAAGAGAAAAAGCGCAGGGAGGACCCGGTTTGTTCCGAAATCCTCCCTTTGCATCCAAAACATCTATAACAGCACAATAAAAAAGCCAAAAGTCATTTTTTCTCCGCAGGCGGAGCTGGGGCTCCTTTCTTGGCTCCGACGGGCGCTTTCCCGGGGTTTTGCGGTCCTTCGGGCTGTTTGTTGCCTGCGGACGGATCGGCAGGTGGGGTCGGGGTGTTGCTGCGGGCCATCATTTCCCGGGCAAAACGCAGGTCGGCACGGTACAACTTGGCCAACTGTTCGTCCGAGAGGATGCTTTTGAGGCTGCGGAACATCTCGTAACGTTTTTGTTCGATGGCGATGTTGTTTTTCAGGATTTGTTCCAGTGCATCCTGCCAGGTGTCTTTTTCGGCGAGCGTTTTGTTTTCCTTCCGCAGGGTTTCGGCCTGTTCGGTATAGGAATTGTAGATTTTTTCAAACGTTTCCTTTTGTTTGTCTTTCAGGCCTATGGCGCGGGAAAGGTACCGCATGCGCATTTGTTCGAGGGTCGTTTTTCCCGGGGAGTCGCCGTAAGTGGCGATCAGCACCACGCCGTTTTTCCCTTTATCTCCGTAGGGTTTCAAGTCCTCCGGGTTCTTGATCACGGTAAAGGACTTCATGTTCCGTTTGTCGAGACCGGAGAGATCCTTGCATTCTTTACCGTCTACCAGGATGAGCGGTTTCATGGCCTTTTGTGCCTCGAAGACCGCTTTCTGCGCTTTTACGAAAGCATCGCGCGCCGAAGCGGATGACACCTGCTGCTCAAAGGCTTTCTTCGCCTCTTCGAGCCGGTCGTTGGCCGCTTTGAGTCGGGCTTCTGCCTGAAGGAAGGCCTCGCTGCCGTTTTTCTTTGCCCGGGCTTTCCGCTGCGCCTCCAGTTTTTTCTGATAGGCAAAAACAGCTTTTTGCGCCTCTACAAAGTCATTTTCGGCTTCTTTGGAATCCGGGGCAGCCATGAATGCTTCGGTGGCTTTCCGGAGGTTTTCGCGGAGTTCGCGCCCCTGATCTTTTTCAGTCGGGGTTCCCTTTGCAGGGGGATTTTGCGCTCCCAGACCCAAGCACAGCCCGAGAGACAGGATAAGAAGTATCGCGTATCGTTTCATTGTTTTTTTTTCGTTGAAAAAGGTATTACGCAAAATGAGTGAAAAATAGTGTTTTACGCACTCACAGAGTGGCCAATTCCATGAGGTTGTAATGGTCGCAGATGTACTCTTCGATCGCAGCGCCATCCACGCCGTAGATATTGTTCTGTTCTATGTAAATGATGCCCGACTCCTCGGAAGACTCCAGCCATTCCTCGATCGGTTCTTTTATGGATTCGTTTTCTTCCTCGGTGTATCCGATGGCGGAAAGGTATTCGCTGGCGATATGGCGGGCGTCTTCTCCGCTCAAGGCAATCTGAGGATTGCTGTTCGCCTGCGTGTGCAGATGAAGGCCGATGCCGATGGCCAGGGCGGCGATGACCGCTGCTGCGGACGACCAGCGCAACAGTCGCATGCGAACCGACCGTCCCCGTACGTTCCGGGGTGGAGCGATCCGCTCGTCCAGGCGGGTGCTCAAGTTTTCAAAATACCCTTCCGGTATCCGGAAAACGGGGTCTTTCAGTTCATCTGTCCACTCCTTCATGTGTGAGAATGCGTTAGTCGTTCGATGGTTTTTCGCGCAGGAAAGCCTTGATCTTTTCCAGAGCGATGTGGTACGAGGCTTTCAACGCCCCTTCCGATGTCCCGGTGATCTGGCTGATCTCCCGGTATTTGAGCCCCTCGAAATGTTTCATCGTAAAGACGGCTTGCTGTACCTTCGGCAGGGATTGGATGGCCGCCAGGGTCCGTGCCCCGAGCGTGTCGTCGTTTTCGACCGCCTGTTCGATCTCCTGTGGATCGGCGAGGTCCACTCCGTCCAGCGGTACGTGTTGCCGGCGAGCCCGCTCCGAAAGGAAATCCATCGTCTCGTGGGTGGCGATCCGGTAGAGCCAGGCAGGTAGTGCCGCACTTTGTTTCAAGGAACCCATGTTCTCCCACGCCTTGATCAGCGTGTTTTGCAGCACGTCGTCCGTATCGTCGTGATCGACGAGCATACGCCGGATGTAGCCGTAAAGCGGACGGGCGTACAGGCCGACAAGCGCTTGGAAAGCCTTCTGGCGGTCGCGGGCGAAAAGTTCCATGATGTCCCCGTCGGAGTAAGTCTTCGGTGTTTTCTTTTCACCCATCCTCGCGCTGCGGTTTTCTGATTAAAAGACGGAAAGTTTGGAAAAAGGTTTAATCGGTCGGAATGAAAAAAATCATAAGAGGCTGGCATCCAGCAGGCCGTCTCCGGCCAACGGCCCCAGTCGCACCGCTCGCAGGGTGCCCACCAGATGCGGGTCGTAGGGAAGCCGGACCTTGATGTAGTTGTCGGTAAAGCCGAACATCCATCCCTCTTTGTTCTCGCTCTCCAGCAGGACCTCCCGCACCTGCCCCTGATGGCGGAGATAGAATGCGGCGCGTTTCTTTTCGCCCAGGCGGTGAAGCGTCCGGCTTCGTGCCGCCCGGACGGCCGGGGGAACGCTTACCCCCATCTCGGCCGCAGGAGTGTTCTCCCGTTCGGAGTAGGTGAACACGTGCAGATAGGAAAGGTCCAGGGATTCGATAAAGTCGTACGATTGGCGGAAATACTCGTCCGTTTCGGTGGGGAATCCCACGATCACATCCGCCCCGATGCAGGCATGGGGCATCAGTTCCCGGATGCGCTCTACCCGGTGGCGGTACAGGGGGGTGAGGTAGCGTCGGCGCATCTGGCGCAGCACCTGGTCGCAGCCGCTTTGCAGAGGGATGTGGAAATGGGGGACGAACCTCCGGCTGCGGGCGATGAATTCCAGGATGGAGTCGGTGAGCAGGTTGGGTTCGATCGAGGAGATGCGGATCCGGTCGAGGCCCTCGACCCCTTCGAGGGCTTGCACCAGATCGAAGAAGGTCTCGCCCGTCCCCTGCGTGCGTCCCCAGTCGCCGGTATTGACCCCGGTGAGTACGATCTCGCGGATGCCGCTCGCGACGATGGTCCGGGCGCTCTCCAGTACGCTTTCCAGCGGCTCGCTGCGCGAGCCGCCCCGCGCCCGGGGAATGGTGCAGTAGGAACAACGGTAGTCGCAGCCGTCCTGGATCTTGAGGAAGGCCCGGGTGCGTTCCGAGAGGGAATAGGCCCCGTGGTAGGGGACGGACTCCGTCAGGTCGGTGCGCACCACTTGGGTCGGCGTGCGGCGAAGGTCTGCGGGGAGCAGCTCCGGGATGCGGAACTTGTCGGTCGCGCCCACCACCAGGCTCACTCCGACGCTGCGGCGGATTTCCTCCGGATTGACCTGGGCGTAGCAGCCGGCCGCCACCACGAAAGCGTCCTTGCGGCGGCGCAGCACTCCCCGCACCAGACTGCGCACGCGGCGGTCGGCGTTCTCGGTAACGGTGCAGGTATTGATCACGTACACTTGGGCGTCGTCTTCCCATTCGACCCGGCGGTAGCCCCGGGCTTCGAATGTCCGGGCGATGGCGGAAGTCTCGGCGAAGTTCAGCTTGCACCCCAGGGTGTAGAAGGCGACGGCGGGTTGTTGTTCGGTCTGCGGAGTTTTCATCGAAGGCAAAGGTACGCATTTTGCGGGGTTTGCTCGGGTGGTGGGGCGGGATTTTGGCCTTTTCCCCTTTCGGCGGACAATTGTCCGTGCAGGGGAGAGGCCGGGCGGCAAAAAATCCGTACCTTTGTGCTCGTTCAATGTATTTTTGTTGAAAATATAAGACCCCGAAAACCGATATGTTCGAGAGTTTAAGCGAAAAACTGGAACGCGCCCTGCAAGTGGTCAAGGGCGACCACCGCATCAGTGAAATCAAGATCGCCGAGACGGCCAAGGAAATCCGTCGGGTGCTGGTCGATGCCGACGTCAACTACAAGATAGCCAAGGAGTTTACCGATCGGGTCAAGGAGCGCGCCATCGGCGAGCGGGTGCATACCTCCCTGAATCCGCGGCAGGTGTTCATCAAGATCGTCAAGGACCAGCTCACCGAGTTGATGGGCGGCGGTGCCGTCGAGATCAATCTGGAAGGCAAGCCGGCCGTGATCCTGATCGCCGGTCTCCAGGGTTCCGGTAAGACGACTTTTTCCGGAAAACTGGCCCTGCACCTGAAGACCAAAAAACACCGCAAGGTGCTCTTGGTAGCCGGCGACGTGTACCGTCCGGCGGCCATCGACCAGTTGAAAGTGCTGGCCGAAGGGATCGGCGTGGAGGTGTACACCGAGGACGGGAACAAAAACCCGGTGGAGATCGCCCAGCACGCCATCGCTTATGCCCGCGAGCACGGACTCGATACGGTGATCGTCGATACGGCCGGACGACTGGCGGTGGACGAGGAGATGATGGACGAGATATCCCGCGTGCATGCCGCCGTCCATCCTTCGGAGACCTTGTTCGTGGTCGATGCGATGACCGGTCAGGATGCCGTCAATACGGCCAAGGCTTTCAACGACCGCCTGGATTTCGACGGCGTGGTGCTTACCAAACTCGATGGCGATACGCGCGGGGGTGCGGCGCTTTCCATCAAGGCAACGGTCAACAAGCCCATCAAGTTTTCCTCCACGGGGGAAAAGATGGATGCCCTCGAGGTGTTCCATCCGGAGCGTCTGGCCGACCGCATCATGGGCATGGGCGACATCGTTACCCTGGTGGAGAAGGTCAATGCCCAGTACGACGAGGCCAAGGCCAAGGAATTGGAGCGCAAGTTCCGCAAGAATCAGTTCGGGTTCGACGATTTTCTGACCCAGATCGCCCAGATCAAAAAGATGGGCAACATGAAGGACTTGCTCGGGATGCTCCCCGGGGTGGGCAAGGCCTTGAAGGACGTGGATATTCCCGACGATGCGTTCAAACACGTGGAGGCCATCATCAATTCCATGACCCCTCAGGAACGCCGCAACCCGGAGATCATCAACGGCCAGCGCAAGGTGCGCATCGCCCGCGGGTCGGGCCGGACGGTGGACGAGGTGAACCGCCTGATGAAACAGTTCGAGGACATGAAAAAGATGATGAAGATGATGCAGGGCGGCGGTGGCGGCGCCATGGCCCGGATGATGGGCGGAATGGGCGGCCGCAGACCGATGTGAGTGCTTTTGAACAAACAAAAATAAAACGCGATATACGATGGAGATACTCGACGGAAAGAAAACCTCGGCACAGGTTCGGGAGGAGCTGCGCCGCGAAGTGGAACAAATCGTCTCGGCCGGACACCGGCCTCCGCACCTGGTAGCCATCCTGGTGGGGGACAACGGCGCCAGCATCACGTACGTAAACGCCAAGGTAAAGGCTTGCCAGGAGATCGGGTTCCGCTCTTCGCTGATCAAGTATCCGGCGGAAGTCTCGCAGGGCGAACTGCTCGACAAGATCGACGAACTCAACAACGACCCGACGGTGGACGGGTTCATCGTCCAGTTGCCTTTGCCGGCGCACATCGACGAAAAACTGGTTACCGAGAGCATCCGTCCGGAAAAGGATGTGGACGGATTCCATCCGGTGAACATGGGACGTCTGGCCATGGGACAGGGCGTTTTGCTGCCCGCTACTCCGGCCGGGATCATCGAACTCCTGCGCCGTTACGACATCGCCACTTCGGGCAAACGTGCCGTGGTGGTGGGGCGCAGCAACATTGTGGGCATCCCCGTTTCGCTGCTGCTGGCCGGGAAGTACCCCACGGGCAACTGCACGGTAACCATCTGCCATTCGCGCACCGAAAACCTGGCGGAGATCACCCGGCAGGCCGACATCCTGGTAGCGGCCATCGGCAGCCCGCATTTTATCAAAGGCGACATGGTCAAGCAGGGCGCCGTGGTGATCGACGTGGGCATTACCCGCCAGCCGGACGCATCCAAAAAATCGGGCTTTGCGCTGCTGGGCGACGTGGACTACGAACAAGTCGCCCCCAAGTGCAGTTACATCACCCCCGTTCCCGGCGGGGTAGGGCCGATGACCATCGCGATGCTGATGAAAAACACGCTTACGGCCATGAAGATGTACGCTCCCCACTCGGACAAGTAACGAAAGTCCAAGGGGCGGAAGGAGCACCGGGGAGACCGAGGGGCCGAGAGGGGCGGGAGGAAGACGAGAATTTCCGAAAAAAATCCCCCAGAAGCGGGGGACCAGCCGAAGCCCCGGGAAATCGATCGCCGGAGCGCGCAGAGAGGCGGGAGGAAGGCGAGGATTCCCGAAAAAATCCCCCGGAAGCGGGGGGCCAGCCGAAGCCCCGGGAAATCGATCGCCGGAGCGCGCAGAGAGGCCGGGCGGTGGACGCGGAGGAAGGTTCCGGGGTGAACGCTCAAGTTGCAAGGGTGGATGTGCGGAAAAGGACGGGGAACACGAGTTTTTTACAAAAAAAGCCGGCGGACTTTCCTCTTTTTGGGTAAAAAGGTCGGGGAGGCTTCGCAGCGGAAGGAAACGACGCGATGACAGCGAGAGATATACGGGATTTTATTGGGGACCGTTACCGGGCTTTGCGCTACAAAAAAGCCTTTTGGGTGTCTTTTGCCTTGTTTTTCCTCATCCTGATCCTCTCGTGGGCCACCACATCCCCGCCCGAGGACATCCCCGAGGATGTGAAGCAGACCCCAGACCTTCGCGCCGTCAATCAAAAAATATCGAATGCCGATTCCGATCTTCCGGCTACCCGGCAGCTGGAAAAGCTCATCCGGGATTTCCTGCGCAAGTGGGAGATACAAGGCGCTTCGGTAGCTATTGTCAAGGACGGAAGGCTGGTTTATGCCCGGGGATTCGGATGGGCCGATGCCGAGAAGGGCGATTCGATGGAGGTGTCGCACGTGCTGCGCGTGGCCTCGGTCTCCAAGCTGTTCACCGCAGCAGCCATCATGAAACTGCGGGAAGAAGGGCGCTTGAGCCTTTCGGATCGGGTGTTCGGTCCCGAGGGCATCCTTCCCGACAGCCTTTACGGTACTCCCAAGGACAAGCGCATGGAGCGCATCACGGTCGAACATCTCCTGCGGCACGAAGCGGGTTTTTCCCTGGCGGCCGGCGATCCGATGTTCTACCCGTTGGACATCGCCCGGAAGATGGAGGTGGCGCCTCCTCCGGATAAGAAGACGATGATCCGTTTTGCCCTTTCGCGCGGGCTGGGCAGTGCACCGGGACAGCGGTATTCGTATTCCAACCTGGGGTATCTGATCCTTACCGAGGTCATCGAACGCGTTTCGGGACGCGACTACGAAAGTTATGTCAAGGAAGCGGTCTTCCGTCCGGCGGGATGTTACGACATTCACCTGGCGTACAATTTTCCCCAGCAGAAGTACCCGCACGAGGTGAGCTACTACGAGCCTTCGAATGCGGAGATGTCGCTGGCGTGCGACGGTAGCGGGCGTTCGGTGCTCAAGTCCCGGGGCGGGAACGACGTCCGGGGCTTGCTCGGCGCGGGCGCGTGGGTGGCTTCGGCGGTGGAAGTGGCCCGGGTGGTCAGCGCGATGGATGGCCGCAATGATGCTACGCCCGACATTCTGAAGTATTCTTCGGTGGAGTACATGACCCGAAACGTACGCGGGCGGATGCCGATCGGATGGATCAATACCTTCGGCAAGGGCAATTGGACGCGTTCCGGTTCGTTTGCCGGCACTTCGGCGATGATCAAGCGTCAAAGCGATGGTTATACCTGGGTCTTTATCACCAACACCAGTTCGTGGACAGGGGCCAAATTTCCCAAAAAGATCGAGGACTTGATGCGTCGTGCCCTTTCTACGGTCAAGGTTTTCCCGCAGCGGGATATGTTTTCCCCCGACTATGTCCCGGTGTCAGTAGAAAGACGATCGGAATAAAGAAATATAAAGGTTTGCTTCAATCAGACAAAACAGCCCCTGCCGAAACGGCAGGGGCTGTTTGGATATAGGATTCCGTTCCGTTCCGTTCAGAAAACAAATCCCATTTTTATTCCGATGGCATTGGCCGGGGTGGTGGCACTCTCGTTGCGGTAGGACAGGGTGCATTTCTGGTTGATGTAGCACACTCCCCAGTTGAGGGCTGTTTTTTCGCCCGTCTTGATGCTGACCCCCAGTCCGGGAGTGATCATGAATCCTTGGACATCGGCGGAAACCCCCGAAAATTCTTCGCCCATCAATCCTACGGAATATCCGCAGTCCACCCACGCATACAGGCTCACCGTCGGCGAGAGCGGAGCATAGGCTTTTAAGTCGATGTACAAGGGGAGCGAGAGGTAGGATTCTTCATTTCCTGCATAGGAATAGTCCACTCCGATGCCCACTCCGGCTGAAAGGTAGGGATTGAAGCGAATACCGTTGATCATGTGAACTCCTGTTCTGGAGAGTTGGACGTCGCCCACGCCGAATCCGTAGTTGATGACAACTTCTCCCTGGTAGTGTGTTTTTTGTGCGGATGCCGTGCCACAGGCCATCAGCAGCAAGGCAAGTAGTAAAAAGTGCTTTTTCATGTTTTTACAGTAAGGTTAAGTGAGTATTAGGAAAACAGTCAGACAAAAATGAGTGTCGGATCCTGAAAGGTGAAAGGGCGTCGTCGGTTTAGAAGGTCATACCCATCTTCATTCCGATGGCATTCACGGGTGCGGTGGCTTTTTCGTTTTGGTAGGACAAGGTGCATTTCTGGTTGATGTAGCAAAGGCCGATGTTGAGCGAGATCCTTTCCGTGCTCTTGATGTTTACTCCCAACCCCGGCGAAATCATAAGTCCCTGGATGTCTACGTCGATCCCTGAAAATTTCTCGCCCTTCAAACCGAAAGAATATCCGCCATCGAACCAGGCGAGCAGATCGACTTTAGGCGAGAGAGGCAGATAAAATTTTAGATCGGCAAACAGAGGCAGCGACAGGTAAGATTCCTCCCTCCCGGCGTAGAGATAGTCCAACCCGATGCCCACCCCGGCCGAAAGGTAGGGGTTGAAGCGAAAGCCGTTGATCAGGTGCACCCCTTCTCTCGAAAGCCGGATGTCGCCCACGCCGAAGCCGTAGTAGGTAACGACTTCCCCCTGGTAATGCGTTTTTTGGGCGGATGCCGTACCGCAGGCCAGCAGCAAGGCAAGTAGCAGGCAGTATTTTTTCATCCCTTTTGCGGAAGATAAGTAGTTGTAGAATCTGTAGTTGGAACAAATGTAAAAAAAATTTAAATATAGCCGACAAAATGGGAATTTTTTTCTTTTTTGATGTTCGAAAATTCCCCGGTTAGGGACGGAAAGCCGGATAGCAAAGGCCCGTACAAACAAGGTCGGCCGGGAATTTTCCCGGCCGACCTTGTTTGTACGGGCTTGTACGCTTGTTTTTAGCGCAGTTTTTGGAAGAAAGCATCCAGGAGTTCCTTGCACTCCCCGGCCAAGACCCCGCCCGTTACTTCGGTTTTGGGATGCAGCCGACCGCCCATCGCCCGGTATCCTCTGCGGGGGTCCTCCGCCCCGAAGACCAGTCGCCCCAGTTGAGCCCAGTACAAGGCCCCGGCACACATGGCGCACGGTTCGAGGGTTACGTACAGCGTACAGTCGGGCAAGTATTTTCCCCCGAGGTGTCCGGCCGCTGCGGTGATGGCCTGCATCTCGGCATGGGCGGTTACGTCGCACAGGGTTTCGGTCAGGTTGTGCCCCCGGGCGATGATGCGTCCGGCGGCCACCACGACGGCACCGACCGGGATTTCCCCCGCCCGGACAGCCTGACGGGCTTCGTCCAAGGCCCGCTGCATGAAATACGCGTCGCTGCCGTAGTCTGCCTGTTCCATCTCTTGGAGGGTCAGTCGCCTTCTTCGGCCGTGCGGAGGAACTCGAAGTCCAGTTGCTTGCGCTCCAGGTCGGCGTTCTTGACCCGTACCATCACTTCGTCGCCCAGCTGCAACACGTTGTGGCTGTTCTCGCCCACCACGCAGAAATTCTTGGCGTCGAAGGAGTAGTAGTCGTCCCGGAGGTCGCGCAGGCGCACCATGCCTTCGCATTTGTTTTCGATGATCTCCACGTAGATGCCCCATTCGGTAACTCCCGAAATGACGCCCTTGTATTCCTTGTCCACCTGCTTGGCCATGTACTTGACCTGCATGTATTTTACCGAATCGCGTTCGGCATCGGCGGCAATGCGTTCACGGGAGGAGGCGTATCGGCAGGATTCCTCGTACTTTTCCTTGTCCGCACTTTTCCCCTTGTCCAGATAGCGTTGGAGCAGGCGGTGGACCATCACGTCCGGATAGCGGCGGATGGGCGAGGTGAAATGCGTGTAGTACTCGAACGCCAGGCCGTAGTGCCCGATGTTGTCGGTCGAGTATTCCGCCTTGGCCATCGAACGCATGGCCAGGGTGGTGAGCATGTTTTCCTCGCGGCGGCCCCGCACGTCGGTGAGCATCCGGTTGAGCGAACGGGAGATGGACTGGCGGTCTTTGGTGAGGACCTTGTAGCCGAATTTGCGCGCCATCCCGGCCAGGGAAGCCAGTTTCTCGGGGTTCGGATCGTCGTGGACGCGGTAGACGAACGTCGGGGCGACACCCTGGTACACCGGATCGTGGCGCAGTTCGCTGCCTACGAAAGCGGCTACCTTGCGGTTGGCCAGCAGCATGAATTCCTCGATCAGTTTGTTGGCGTCTTTCGATACCTTGAAGAATACCCCGGTAGGTTCGTTGTCGGCATCGAGGGTGAATTTTACTTCTTCCCGGTCGAATGCGATGGCGCCGGAGGCCATGCGCCGCTCGCGCATCTTCTTGGCCAGGGAATCCAGGATGAGGATCTCTTCGCGCAGCGGGTCGTCCGCTCCTTCGATGACCGCCTGAGCCTCCTCGTAAGTAAAGCGGCGGTTCGAGCGGATGACCGTGCGGCCGAACCACTCGTTTTTCACGTGAGCGTCCTGGTCCATTTCAAAGACGGCCGAGAAGGTGAGCTTCTCTTCGTCCGGACGCAGGGAGCAGACATTGTTGCTCAGGATCTCGGGCAGCATGGGAACCACCCGGTCCACCAGATACACCGAAGTACCGCGGTCGTAGGCTTCGCCATCGAGCGCAGTACCTTCCTTGACGTAATGCGAAACGTCGGCGATGTGCACCCCGATGAGGTAGTTGCCGTTCTCCAGTTTGTCGAGCGACAGGGCATCGTCGAAGTCCTTGGCGTCGGCCGGGTCGATGGTAAAGGTCGTCGAGCCCCGCATGTCGCGCCGGCGGGCGATCTCCTCCTCGGTGATTTCGATGGGCAGGGCGGAGGCTTCGGCTTCGATCTCCTGCGGGAAACGGTACGGAAGCCCGTATTCGGCCAGGATGGAGTGGATCTCCACTTCGTGTTCGCCGGGGCGTCCCAGGATGTCGAGGATACGGCCGACGGGGTTGTGGGCTTTGTCGGGCCATTGGGCGATTTCGACCACGACTTTGTCGCCGTCGTGCGCCTGGCCGATGCCTTCCTTGGGGATGTAGAAATTGATGCTGATGCGGTTGTTGTCCGGGATGACGAATCCGAAGTGGTCCGAGAGTTCCAGCCGCCCGACGAATTGCGTTTTGGCGCGGGAGATGATCTCGACGACCTCGCCTTCGGGCCGGCGGCCGGTTTTGCGGCGGAAGACATACACCCGCACGGTATCCCCGTGCAGGCTCTTGCCGGTAGCGGAAGCCGGAATGTAGATGTCGTCGGTGTATTTTTCCTTGTCCTGAGGGACGAGGTAGGCGGCTCCCGAGGAGGTGAAATCCATCGTGCCGACGATGTACTGCGACTGCGGGGCGGCTTTGTAACGTCCGGGTTCGGGTTGCAGGAGCTGTTCCCGGGCCACCAGGGTGTCGAGTGCCTGCTGTACCTGGAGGGCGGAGACGTCCTTTCCGGTGTGTTTGGCCAGGCGGGAGGCTACTTGCTTGGGGTTGTAGACGGCCGATGGGTTTTTGTGGAATACGCCCAGGACCGATATTTCGAATTCTCCCAAGGGGTTGTGTTCTTCCTCTTCCCGGGGCCGGCGGCGCTCTCTGCTGCGGCGTTTTTCATCGTGGCGCTCTTCGTTGCGGCGTTCCCGGCGGGAGCGCTGGCCGAGGAAGTCCCGGTTTTTTTTCTTTTCCTGCAGGGATTTCCTGTTTTCGTTTTTCTTTTTCTTCATGCTCTTGGATGCTTTACGAGCGCACGGGGCGCATCAGTCCTTCACGGGGATCTTTTCGATGCGGCGCTGGTGCCGTCCCCCGTCGAAGGGCTCGGCCAGGAATACGTCCACCATTTCCAGGGCTTGGTACAGGCTGACAAAACGTGCGGGGATGTCCAGCACATTGGCGTCGTTGTGGTGGCGGGCCAGCGAAGCCAGCTCCGGAGTCCAGCAGAGGGCAGCGCGGATGCCGGCGTGTTTGTTGGCGGTCATGGCGGCGCCGTTGCCCGACCCGCAAAGGGTGATGCCCAGGTCCGCTTGGCCGTTTTCTACGGCGCGGGCTACGGGATGGATATAATCGGGGTAATCCACCGCGTCGGTGGTGAATGGTCCGAAATCGAGGGTTTCGATGCCCTTGCCGCGCAGGTGTTCTGCGATGGCTTTTTTGTAGTCCACGCCAGCGTGGTCGCTGCCCAAGGCTATTTTCATGGCTCGTATGTGTTGTTGAGTTACCTTATATACAAAGGTAGGGCTATTTTTCGGGACAAAGGCCATTGGCAAGATGAAATTACGGTAAAATAACGAAGGTCGGGGGTTTTTTACGGAGGTTTTGGATAAAACAGGATGCGCCTCGGCACCGGCTTCGGGTGAAAACTTTGTTTTTCCCCATGTCCGTTGCGCTCGGCTTTCCCTGTTTTTGGATAAAACAGGATGCGCCTCGGCACCGGTTTCGGGTGAAAACTTTGTTTTTCCCCACGGCCGCTGCGCTCGGCTTTCCCTGTTTTTGGATAAAACAGGATGCGCCTGGGCACCGGCTTCGGGTGAAAACTTTGTTTTCCCCTTGCCGCTGCGCTCGGCTTTCACTATTTTTGACCTTTGGCATTCCGGTGCATGCGTGCGGGCAAGCGGTGGCGGCCGCAGGCCGCCACCGCTTGCCCGCACGCAAAGCCCAGTTCAAAAGTCGCCTTTGGCACAAAAGCATCGCAACACGAAAAAAAATGGAAATATTCATCATTCTCGGACTCATCTTGCTCAACGGCGTATTTTCCATGTCGGAGATCGCCATCATCTCTTCGCGGCGCGCCCGTCTGGAGATCGATGCCAAGAACGGCAGCAAACCGGCCCGCACGGCCTTGCGTCTGGCGGAAAACCCCGACCGCTTTCTCTCGACCATCCAGATCGGCATCACCCTGATCGGCATCCTGACGGGACTTTTCTCCGGTGAGATGCTCGCCGGATACGTGGCCGTGTGGATTGCCCGCATCGAACCATTGGCCCCGTACAGCCTCGGGATCGCCCAGACCCTTATCGTCATCCTGGTAACCTACCTCACCTTGATCTTCGGCGAACTGGTGCCCAAACGCATCGGGCTCAGCGTGTCGGAGAGTGCCGCCAAACTCATCGCTCCGGTGATGGATCTCCTCTCGCGGGTCGCTTCGCCGTTCGTATGGGTGCTCTCGGCCAGTACTTCGGCCGTATCGCGGATGCTGGGGCTGCGGGATCGCAAGGACGATGTGGTTACCGAGGAGGAAGTAAAAGCTGTCGTGGCCCAAAGTGCCCAAGGCGGGCAGATCGACCCGGTGGAGCACGAGATCGTCGAACGCGTGTTTTCGCTGGGCGACATGGACATCGCTTCCATCATGACCCACCGCAGCGACATCGTATGGCTGGATATTCGCCGGGATGCGCAGTACCTGCGCGAACTGGTACGCACCCATGTGTACAACGTCTATCCGGTGTGCAACGGCTCGCTCGATGAGATCGTGGGGGTAATCCACCTCAAGGACCTGTTTGCCCATGCGTCCGATCCGGAATTCCAGCTCGAAAAGATCATGCGCCCGGCGGAATACCTGCCGGAGAACATGAGCGTCTATCGGGCAATGGATACCCTGAAGACCTCGAAACTCAAGTGCGGGATCGTCATCGACGAATTCGGCAGCGTGGAAGGCATCGTTACCCTCAAGGACGTGGTGAAAGGACTGCTGGGCGGCATGCCCCAGGAGGACGGCGAACAGCCGATCGTCCGCCGGGAAGACGGTTCGCTGCTGGTGGACGGGCAGTGCCCGTTTTACGAACTGCTCGATGCGCTCGGGATGGAAGACTTGTTTTCCCGGCACAATTACAAGACGATCAGCGGCCTGATCCTGGCCGTGCTCCAGCATGTTCCCAAGACGGGCGAGCGTTTTCTCTGGCAGGGTCTGGAGATGGAAGTGATCGATATGGACGGTGCGCGGATCGACAAAGTGCTGGTTACCCGCCGGGACGACGGCTCCGAAGGAAATCCCGGAGAAGAAAAACAGGACGATTGACCGGCCGAGGGGCGGATAAACAGAAAAGAAACGACAAAAACCTGACAACGAATATCGTATGAAAAAGATTGTACTGCTGCGCCATGGCGAGAGCGCCTGGAACAGGGAAAACCGTTTTACCGGTTGGACGGATGTGGACTTGACGGAAAAGGGCATCGAGGAAGCCCGCCGTGCCGGCGATCTGCTGAAAAAGGAAGGCTTTGTCTTCGAGAAAGCCTTCACCTCGTACCTCAAACGGGCTGTCAAGACGTTGAACTGCGTGTTGGACCGGATGGATCAGGACTGGATTCCGGTCGAGAAGTCCTGGCGTTTGAACGAAAAGCACTACGGCCAGCTTCAGGGCCTGAACAAGGCTGAAACGGCGGCCCAGTACGGCGACCAGCAGGTGCTCATCTGGCGGCGGAGCTACGACGTGGCACCCTTGCCGCTCTCGGAGGACGATCCGCGCAACCCGCGGCACGACCCCCGTTACCGCCAGGTGCCGGATGCCGAATTGCCCCGCACCGAGTCGCTCAAGGACACCATTGAGCGCATCATGCCGTATTGGCACTGCGTGATATTCCCTACACTCGCGGTCGCCGACCAGATCATCGTCGCGGCGCACGGCAACAGTTTGCGCGGGATCATCAAGCACCTCAAGGGAATCTCCGACCAGGACATCGTCAGCCTGAACCTGCCTACCGCCGTGCCGTACGTCTTCGAATTCGACGACGACCTCCGTCTTCAGAAGGACTATTTCCTGGGAGACCCCGAGGAGATCAAACGCCTGATGGAAGCGGTGGCCAACCAAGGGAAAAAGAAATAAGAGTTTAACTCTTCCACGGAGTCTTGAGATGGAAAACATCAAGGTAGCTTCGGTTCAGTTCGAGGCGCGCGACAATGACAAGGCCTACAATCTGTCGGTTATCCGTCGCATGTGCGCCTCGGCTGGGAAGGCCGGGGCGGACGTGGTGGCTTTCCACGAGTGTTCGGTCTGCGGGTATACCTTTGCCAAGGACTTGACCCGCGACCAGCTTGCCCGGATCGCGGAACCCATCCCCGACGGTCCTTCCACGCAGGAACTGATCCGGATAGCCCGCGAAACGGGGGTGGCTTTGCTGGCCGGATTCTTCGAACGGGGGGACGACGGCCGCTTGTACAAGGCGCATATCTGTGTGGATGGCACGGGACTGAAGGCAAAATACCGCAAGCTGCATCCGTTTATCCATCCGGCGCTCACCCCGGGCGACCGGTATGTGGTGTTCGATCTGAAGGGCTGGAAATGCGGCATTCTCGTATGTTACGACAACAATATCTTTGAAAATGTCCGGGCCACCAAGCTGCTGGGGGCGCAGGTCATCTTCATGCCGCACGTAACCATGTGTACGCCTTCGCCGCGGCCGGGGGCCGGGTACGTCGATCCGGAATTGTGGCGGAAGAGGGAAACCGACCCCACTTCGCTCCGGATGGAGTTCGATGGGCTCAAGGGACGAGCCTGGCTGATGAAATGGCTCCCTTCGCGCGCTTATGACAATGCGGTGTATGTCGTCTTTTCCAATCCGATAGGGATGGATTACCACGAAGTGAAGAACGGCTGTTCGATGATCCTGGACCCATTCGGGGACGTGGTGGCCGAGTGCCGGGCCCTGGGCGACGATTTTTGCCTGGCTACGCTTACGGAAGACAAGATAGAACGCGCCGGAGGGACCCGTTACCTTCGGGCGCGCCGGCCGGACTTGTACCGGGAGATCGTCGGAATGGCGCATACTCCGGTGCAGAAAGTAGCGTGGAAAGACGGTGTGCTCCCCCGGGACGAAGAATCCTCCCGCGGGTAAATGTCCGGACGGGGCTGCCCTGTCCCGGAATCGATAAAGCCCGAAAAAGACCCTCGAAGGAGGGGCTTTTTCGGGCTTGTTTTATTTCCCGGGTTGTCCCGGTCGGTTGTGGTCAGTATCCGGTGTAGTTCAGGGGAGAGAAGCCCCGGAGTTCGTCTTTGACGTCCTCGGAAACATCGAGGGTGTCGATAAATTCCCGGATGCTTTCCTTGGTGATCTTGGCATTGGTCCGCGTGAGGGCTTTGAGCGTCTCGTACGGGTTGGGGTAGCCTTCGCGCCGCAGTACGGTCTGGATGGCTTCGGCCACTACCGCCCAGTTGTTGTCCAGGTCGGCGATGATCTTTTCCCGGTGGACGATCAGTTTGTTGAGGCCCTTGAGCGTCGAGCGGATCGCCAGCAGGGAATGTCCCAGCGGAACGCCGATGTTGCGCAGTACGGTGGAGTCGGTCAGGTCGCGCTGCATCCGCGAGATGGGCAGTTTCCCGGCCAGGTGCACCCACAGGGCATTGGCCACCCCGAGGTTGCCTTCCGAATTTTCGAAGTCGATGGGGTTTACCTTGTGCGGCATGGCGCTCGAACCCACTTCGCCGGCTTTTATCTGCTGGTGGAAGTATTCCATCGAGATGTAGGTCCACATGTCCCGGTCCAGGTCGATCAGGATGTTGTTGATGCGTTTGATGTTGTCGCACAGGGCGGCGCACAGGTCGTAATGTTCTATCTGCGTGGTGGGGTACGAACGTTTCAGCCCCAGGGTGGCTTCGACGAAGTCCCGCGCGAAAGCATTCCAGTCCACGGCCGGGAAAGCGGCTTTGTGGGCGTTGAAGTTGCCCGTCGCCCCGCCGAACTTGGCTCCGTAAGGCAGTTTTTCCAGCATCTCCACCTGGACGTGCAGGCGCTGGGAGAATACCCGGATCTCTTTCCCCAGCCGGGTGGGCGAAGCCGGTTGTCCGTGCGTATGTGCCAGCATCGGGATGTCGTCCCACTCCGAGGCCCGTTCTTCCAGCCGTTCGATCAGTCCGTGGAGTTCCGGCAGGTAGACTTCGGCCACGGCCTGCTTGAGGGACAGGGGAACGGCCGTGTTGTTGATGTCCTGCGAGGTAAGGCCGAAATGGATGAATTCCTTGTAGCGCTCCAGCCCCAGGCGGGTGAACTGTTCCTTGAGGAAGTATTCGACCGCTTTCACATCGTGGTTGGTCGTCTTTTCGATGTCCTTGATCCGTTGGGCGTCCTGGAGGGAAAAGTCGGTGTAGAGGCGGCGCAGATCGGCAAACGCGCTTTGCGGTACGCCGTCCAGTTGGGGCAGTTGCGCACCCAGACCGCACAGGGCGATGAAGTATTCCACTTCCACCTGAACGCGGTAGCGTATCAGGCCGTATTCGGAAAAGTACGGGGCCAGCGTTTCGCCGGTGGTGCGGTAGCGCCCGTCCAGGGGACAGAGCGCGGTGAGGGGGGAGAGTTCCATATTTCTCGGTCTTTGTTTTTTCGGTAATCGAGCGACAAATTTACGCTCCGGCGGCCATATGTGCAATTTTTTTCGCTCTCCGGGCTTTGTCGGGGAAGAAAGACGAAAAAAAACGTAAAATATTCGTGCAGAGGGAAAAAAATCGTATCTTTGTCGCCTCTTTTGCGGCAGGGAGTCCGGAAGGCAAAAGAGGCGTTGTTAAAAGGTAAAACCCTTCCCGGGGCGTACCTGCGCGGATTCCGGACGGCGCCAAGGGAATACAAGTATTTTTTCAGGGGGCGTGCCCCCGCAGATTTTTATGTCAGAAGAAACGAAAAACGTACACCCGCTCGAGGATTTCGACTGGGATGCTTTCGAATCCGGAGCCGAAGTATCGAAAGCCGAGCATGACAAAATGCAGCAGCTCTACATCGACTCGCTGAGCGGTGTGAACGAACACGAAGTGGTCGAAGGTACGGTGGTGGCAAAGAATGACCGCGAGGTGATCGTGGACATCAATGCCAAATCCGAAGGCGTGATCTCGGCTTCCGAGTTCCGCTACAATCCGGCACTGGCCGTAGGCGACAAGGTGGAAGTCCTGGTGGACCGCCAGGAAAACAAGAACGGCCAGCTGGTGCTCTCGCACAAGAAGGCTCGCGCTATCAAGGCTTGGGACCGTGTGAACGCAGCGTACGAATCGGGCGAGATCGTCAACGGTTTCGTCAAATGCCGCACCAAGGGCGGTATGATCGTCGATGTGTTCGGCATCGAGGCCTTCCTGCCCGGCTCGCAGATCGACGTGAAACCGATCCGCGATTACGATCAGTTCGTGGAAAAGACCATGGAGTTCAAGATCGTCAAGATAAACAACGACTTCAAGAACGTGGTGATCTCCCACAAGGCGCTCATCGAGGCCGACCTCGAGGAGCAGAAGAAGGAGATCGTCTCCAAGCTCGAAAAGGGTCAGGTGCTCGAAGGAACGGTCAAGAACATCACCTCGTACGGCGTATTCGTCGATCTGGGCGGTGTAGACGGACTGATCCACATCACCGACCTGTCGTGGAGCCGTATCAACCACCCCTCGGAAGTGGTGCAGCTCGACCAGAAGATCAATGTGGTGATCCTGGATTTCGACGAGGACAAGACCCGCATCCAGCTCGGTCTCAAGCAGCTCCAGGCTCATCCTTGGGACGCCTTGAGCGAAACCTACAAGGTAGGCGACAAGGTGAAAGGAAAGGTAGTCGTGCTGGCCGATTACGGTGCATTCGTAGAAGTGATGCCCGGTGTGGAAGGCCTTATCCACGTGTCCGAAATGTCCTGGTCCACGCACCTGCGCAGCGCACAGGATTTCGTCAAGGTGGGCGATGAGGTAGAGGCTGTCATCCTGACGCTGGACCGCGAGGAGCGCAAGATGTCTCTGGGCATGAAGCAGCTCACCCCCGATCCTTGGGCCAACATTGCGGAGAAATACCCCGTGGGCTCGCGCCAGACCGGTACGGTGCGCAACTTCACCAACTTCGGCGTATTCGTCGAACTGGAGGAAGGCATCGACGGACTGGTGTACATCTCCGACCTCTCCTGGACCAAGAAGATCAAACATCCTTCCGAATTCTGCAAGATCGGCGACAAGATGGACGTTGTCGTGCTGGAGCTCGATACCGAAGCACGCCGCCTGTCCCTGGGCCACAAACAGACCACCGAGAATCCTTGGGATGTCTATGAGAAGACCTTTGCCGTAGGCTCGCTGCACAAGGGCGTGGTCCGCGAGGTGTTCGAGAAGGGCGCCACGGTAGGCTTCGAAGGCAACGAAGGCCTGGAAGCATTCTGCCCGCCGCGCCATCTGGTCAAGGAAGACGGTTCGACCCTTGTCAAAGGCGAGGAAGCCGAGTTCAAGGTGATCGAATTCAACAAGGAGTTCAAACGCATCGTCGTATCGCACACCGCTACGTTCAAGGCCGAGGAAGAACGCCCCGCCCGCGAATCCAAGAAGGCTGCGTCGGCTCCCGTAGAACAAGCTCCCGAGATCAAGTCCACCCTGGGCGATCTCGATGCGCTGGTCGAACTCAAGAAGAAGATGGAAGAGGGCAAGTAATCCCCCTCTTTCTCCGATAAAACCGGTACGCCCGGCCTGGAAGCTCCAGGCCGGGCGTTTTTTGTGTGTGCAGAACGGGAGAGGGGAGCGGGCACGTCCGTTGCTCCCGCCGTGAACGGCTCGGGGCGGAAGGGGATGGATCGGAGTTGCTGCGGAGCGACGGGACAGGGGCGAGGATAGGGGTTATCGGTCGGACTTCGGCGGGTTTTTCAAAAAGTCCTCCACCGCCCGGTGGCTCACGGTCCGATCGGCAAAGTAAGCCTGGGCAGCGCGCATCTGCTCGTCGGTTGCCCCGAGCGAGCGCAGGATGTTGCCCAAGTGCATTTTCATGTGTCCCCGTTGGATGCCGGAGGTAACGAGCGCGCGTACGGCCGAGAAGTTTTGCGCCAGCCCCACGCAGGCGGCTACTTGCATCAGCTCCTCTGCACTGGGGTGTCCCAGGATGTCCATGGCTACGGCCGAGAGCGGGTGCAGGCGGGTGAGTCCGCCGACGGTGCCCACCGCGATCGGCAGGTCGATCGAAAACCGGAATCTCCCGTCCTCGATCCGGGCCTGGGTGAGCGAGGCGTACCTCCCCGAGCGGGCTGCGTAGGCGTGGGCGCAGGCTTCCACCGCCCGGAAATCGTTGCCCGTGGCCAGGATCACGCCGTCCACGCCGTTCATGATGCCTTTGTTGTGCGTAACGGCCCGCGAAACCGACAGGGAGGCGATTTGTACCGCGGCGGTGAAACGCCGGCAGAAATCCTCGCCCGAAAAACCGTCGATGGCCATTTCTTCCACCGGGCATTCGAGGACGGCTTCGGCCCGGCAGTCGGGGGTGTAGTTGGACAGGATGCTCATCAGGATCTCCAGGCGGCCCGGCAGCGAATGCTCTTCGGCAAGGGCCCTAAAACGCGATGCGATGGCCTCCAGTACGCTGTTGATGAAGTTGGCCCCCATCGAGTCCCGCGTGTCGGCCGAGAGGTCTATCTGGTAGTAGCCGTCCATCTGGTCGGTGCAGTCCTTCAGTTCCAGGGAAGCGATGCCGCCGCCCCGGGCGCGCATTTTTTCCGTCAGCGGTTCGGTGGCTTCGAGCAGTTGCGGGCGTATGTGGAGGAAAAATTCGGAGAGGGTTTCTGCATCCCCTTCGGTGTAGAGCAGGTGGATCTGTCCTTTCTTGACGGCCGAAAGGGTGCGGGCCGAGAAGCCTCCCCGTTCGGCCCAGAAAGCGGCCGATTTGGACAGGGCGGCTACCACGGAACTCTCCTCGATGACCATCGGCACGGCATACATCCGTCCGTTGATCCGAAAGTTGGGGGCAATGCAGAACGGCAGGTAGTAGTTGGCCAGGGTGTTTTCGGCAAAGCCTTCGTGCAGGGTCTCCAAGGCCGGGTCGGCGTGCAGGTAGTGGCGGAGGGTCCGGGCGGCCTGCTGCGGATCGGAGCAGAAGGCTTCCAGGATGCGGCGGGTCTTTTCCTCCCGGGAAAGTTTTGAAAAGCCTTTAAGCAGTTCGTTCATGCGGGTTGTCGGGCGGGGTTTGATGCCCGGGACAAAGATAGCTTTTTTCCGGACAGGGAAAAAAACGCCGGAGCTGCGGGGAAAAACAGGGGTAACAATGTAATTTACAGGGAGTAAAGGGGGTAATGTTAATGTTCTTTGCGTCCATTGTGTACAGTTCAGAAAATCATATATTTGCACCACCAATCACGCAATGGTCAATTATTAATCCTAAAATATACCCAAAATGACAAAAGCAGATATCGTATCCAACATTTCGGAGGCGAAAGGCGTGGAAAAAGCCGAAGTACAGGCTGTAGTCGAGGCTTTTATGGAAGAAGTGAAGAATTCTCTCGAAAACGGAAAGAACGTTTATCTCCGCGGTTTCGGCAGCTTCATCATCAAGCGCCGTGCCGAGAAGACAGGCCGCAATATCTCCAAGAACACCACGATCAAGATTCCGGCACACAACATTCCGGCTTTCAAGCCTTCCAAGATGTTCGTGGAGTCGGTCAAGAAGTCGGTCAAGACCAAATAACCGTCGACAACAGATACCACCTGCCCGGCAGGCGGCTCTAAACATAGAGTGATTAACCTTTTAATATCAGTAGACCTATGCCTAGCGGTAAGAAACGTAAAAGACATAAAGTAGCTACGCACAAGCGTAAGAAACGGAGAAGACTCAACCGCCACAAAAAGAAATAATACATATTTCTTTTGCGAACGGCCTGCGGGCTACGGCAGGAAAGTCGGCAATAGCATCCTTAAGGCGTTAAGGATGCTTTTGCGCTTTTTTGGGTGGCTGTGCAGGCGGGCGGGCAGAGCATTTCTGCAATCCAACGGAGGGCCCGCTCAGGGATCGCTCTGTAAACATATCCAAACAATCATTTGTTGTGAGCACTGAACTTATTATCAATTCAAAGCCGTCCGAGGTAGACATCGCCATCCTGGAAGACGGGAAGTTGATGGAGTACCAGACCCAGACTTCCCAGAACGATTTCGCGGTAGGGGACATTTACCTCGGAAAAGTGCGCAAGATAATCCCCGGGCTCAACTCGGCGTTTATCGACATCGGGCATCCCAAGGATGCCTTCCTGCACTACAACGACCTGGGGCCTCAGGTCAAGTCACTGCTCAAATACATTAGGAACACACAATCCGGCGGCCAACAGACCGCCATGCTCGATCGGTTCAAAGCCGAAGGCAACATCGCCAAAGACGGGAAAATCGCCGAGGTCCTCACCCAGGGAACGCCTATCCTGGTGCAGATCACCAAAGAGGCCATCTCGACCAAAGGCCCCCGACTGACCTCCGAACTGTCCATTCCCGGACGGATGTTGGTCCTGGTGCCTTTCAACGAAAAAGTAGCCATCTCGCAGAAGATCCGTCGCAAGGACGAACGGGACAGGCTTCGCATGGTTCTGGATGGCATGCGTCCGAAGGGTTTCGGACTCATCGCCCGGACCAATTCGATGGGCAAGTCGGCCGAAGAACTCAAGGCCGACCTCGACACCCTGGTCAAGAAATGGGAGACGATGTACGCCCATCTGAAGAAGGAAAAGACCAAAGCCCGGGTGCTTTCCGAGGAAGACCGCGTGAGCGGCATCCTCCGCGATCTGTTCAACGATACGTTTACCTCGATCGTGGTGGACGACGAATCGCTCTTTCTCGAGATCGTCTCGACCCTCGACACCATCGCTCCCGGTCGGGACAAGATCGTCAAGATGCACACGGACAAGGTGCCGGTGTTTGAAAAGTACGGCGTCGATCGCCAGATCAAAACCTCGTTCGGGCGCAGTGTGCCGATGACCAAAGGCGCCTATTTGGTGATCGAGCATACCGAAGCCCTGCACGTGATCGACGTGAACAGCGGAAACCGCCTCAATGCCCAGGAAAACCAGGAAAACAATTCGCTGGAAGTCAATCTGGTGGCCGCCAAGGAGATCGCCCGCCAGTTGCGCCTGCGCGATATGGGCGGGATCATCGTGGTGGATTTCATCGACATGGTCAAGAGCGAGCACCGCAAGGCGCTCTACGAAAAGCTGTGCGAATTCATGAAGGCCGACCGCGCCCGCCACAAGGTGCTTCCTCCCAGCAAGTTCGGACTGGTGCAGATCACCCGCCAGCGGGTGCGTCCCGCGACCGACATCGAGACCTCGGAACCCGATCCGGAAGGGGCCGGGACGATCCACGCCCCGATCAACATCCTGGGCGAGATTGCCGACAGCATCGAACAGTTGTCCAAAGCGGGCTACCGCGGCATTTCGCTGCACACGCATCCGTTCGTGGCGGCTTACCTGACCAAAGGCTTTCCTTCGCCGCGCCTGTCCTGGCTGTTCAAGTACAAGCGGTGGATCCGGGTCGTCCCGCGCGACGCCTATCGGTATCTCCAGTACCGCTTTTTCGATCGGGACAGAAAGATGATCAAATGGTGAGTTCCTATTTTTTGAGTTGAAAAAAATAGCCCCCGGCATTAGGAATATGCCGGGGGTTTCTTTACATTTGTGTGTTCTGTGTAACTCAAAAGCGATTTTGACATGAAGAAAACATTGTTTTTCGCATTGTTTGTCTTGGCGGGCTGTTTTTGTGCCAACGCCCAGGCATTTCAGGGGAAAGGAAGTTCCCAGCTCAGCGTGGGGATTACTTCCGGATTCAATACGTACGATATTCTGGGTGTCCAGGGTAATTACGATTACGGAGTGGCCGACTTCATCTCGGTGGGCGGTCAGGTAAACCTGCTTTTCGGCGATGATTTCAAGATGTATGTCGGCCCCCGTGCCAACTTCCATCTGCTCAATGCCATCACGCCTTCCAAGACAGGGCCGTTCGACGTGTATTTGAGCGCCACGATGGGGGTTCAGTTCGGCGGGAAGACCAAATTTACCGGAGGCGGATATTTGGGTGCATCGTACGACATCACCAGCCACATTGCCGTCAAACTCGAAGCAGGATCGAACGTAATGGCCGGCGTGCTGTTCCGTTTGTAAGTCCCGCTGACCGGGCAAGCAAAAAAAAACTCCGAGCCAAAGGCTCGGAGTTTTTTTTTGCTTGCCCGGTCAGCGCTTGCCCCCGGAAGACCCTTTGGGCCGGTTTATCTTTTGCGAGACGAACATCACGCCCGCCAGGATGACGAACAGCCCGAGGCTTCCGGCCAGCAGCGCGTAGGTTTCCATCTGCAGCAGGATGTAGATATAGAGGTACAGCCCGGCCAACATGCCGCCGACACCCAGGGCGGCTTTCTTCTCCCGCAACAGGGCGTAGGTGTACAGGAAGAGCATCCCGACGATCATCACGCTGGCTATCGCGTAGGACCAGCCGAAGCGCAAGTGTTCGGACAGGGCGATCAGCAGCGAGTAGAACAGGATCAGCGCCAGCCCGACCAGCAGATAGTGGAAGATTCCCAGCGGCCGCCGCAGGAGCGTCTCGGCAAACAGCACCACCACGAAGGTGAGCAGCAGGATCAGGATGGCGTATTTCACGGCGCGTTCCGTCATTTGGTACTGGGCTACCGGCACCAGCAGTTCCACCCCGAAGACGGAATCCTGCACCCGCGCTTCGGCCGCGGAGAAATCGAACACCTGCGGATAGTTGCGGTTCATCCCGATCACGTCCCATTGGGCGGAGAAACCGTCGGAGCGCACCTCCCGGTGCGACGGCAGGAAATTGCCGGTAAAACTCGGCGTGGGGCAGTCCGACTCGATCCGTATGCTCGTGGTGCGTCCTATGGGAGCGAAGTACAGCGCATCCGAGCCCTTGAGTTCCATCTCGATGCGGAAGAGCACCGTCGTATCCGCTTGCAGCAGCGGCGTAGCATCGACTGCGGCCGCCACTCCCGAGAGGAGCCCCGACCCGCGGCCTTCTCCCGAAGCGAACGTCAGGCTATCCCCGTTCCACGACAGTTCGAGGGGTTTTTCCAGCCCCCGCAGGTCGGTGATGCCGACGGACACCCGGGCATCGGCCGTCTCGGGCGAAAGGGAGCGCACGAACGCCGCCTCGTCCTCGTTTAAGCGGAATGTCCCCTCCAGGGTGATGTGCGAGCGGTACACGATGGCCTCGTAGATGCTTCTCCGCAGCGTCTGGGTGCGGACTTCTCCCTGCACGGAAAGCTCGTCGGGCAGCAGGTCGATCTGCCGGACCTCCGCGCGGGAAGCCTTGTCCGGGGAGGTCTTGTCTTCCTTCTCGCGGTAGGAGAGCGTCAGTACGGGTCCGGTGAGGGTTTGGGCGTCGCTCCACCGGGAAGTGATCTCCTGGCGGGTTTGCTGGGCCAGGGATTCCCGTTGGTACACCAGCGAATCGACCATGGCCAGGGGGATCAGCAGCAAGAGTACCAGCGTGCCGATCAGCGCGAGTTTGATGGCGAAGGCGTTCCGCTGGAAAAAACCTTTTTTCTCCTGCGGGGTTTCTTCGGATTGTGGAGGGAGGACGGGTTGTGTCATGGTTTTGTGTGTTTTGTTTGTTTTCTGAGACTGTTATAAAAGTACTTTGTGATTCAAAGTTTAAGGCGAAAAAAAACTCAGCGTTTGTTCTCGCGGATGAATGCCTCCAAGGCCTCCAGGTGGTGGCGGAAAGCCTCCAGACCCTTCGGAGTGGCGGTGTAGGCCGTATGGGGTTTGCGTCCCAGGAATTGTTTGTGGACGGTGAGGTATCCGGCGGTTTCGAGGTGGCGCAGGTGGGTAACCAGGTTGCCGTCGGTGAGCTCCAGCAGCGACTTGAGCGTAACGAAGTCCACCGAATCGTTCACCGCCAGCACGGACATGATCCCCAACCGTACTTTGCTCTCCAGGGTTTTGTCGAGGCCTTCCAGGTTCATTTCTTTGGATGTAAAAGACAGAAAGCGATGCCGTACACGATGTGCAGCACGCCGAAACCGAGGGTCCAGAACACCAGCCCGTAGCCTTCCATGCAGCTGTCCGCCAGCCCGAGTACGATCTCCGCGTAGCCCAACCACCGGACGGACGAATAGGTGTGGCTGGCAGCCGCGGCCAGCGCCAGCCCGTAAAAGATGAGCATGATCGAGGAACTCAACCCGTAGAAACCGTGCCGGAACAGGGAAAGGCACAGCAGTCCTCCTACTACCAGCGGAAGGGCGAAACTCCCCACCAGCCGCCGTGCCGGGGCGTCGAAGACCAGGCGTTGTCCGTTTTTGCGCGCCTGATGCCAGCACAGGGCTACGGCGGTGGCGATGCACAGGACGACGAGCGCGCAGGCCAGGATCAGCAGTTCGGTGAGGTGGCCCGGGGTGTGCTCCAGCAGTTCCGGAAAGCGGTCCCAGCGGAAGGGTTGCCCGTTGTCGAGCAGGTAGAAGGCGATGCCGGCACTCACGCAGGCATACAGACCGATGAGGATAGCCGTTGCTCCGCTGAGTGTGAGGAATTTTCTCGAGCGGGTCATCAGATCCTTGATCTGGTCGAGGGTTTGGGTGGCTTCGTTTTTGTCCATTCTAAAAGTACTTTGTGATGCAAAGTTACAAATCGTTTTCATATTTCGGTGCGGGGGAGCGAATTTTTTTTGAAAAAAACGTGGACGCCTTTTCCCTTTCGTCCGGGGAGGGCGCAGGGGTATTGGGTGGAAGTCCCTGGGGGTGGAGAAAAGTCGGGTAGTGGAGGGAGGAAACCGGTGCAGTGAGGGGCTGCAGCGGAAATGCTTCGCCGGTTTTTCCGGGGCGAGGGATGGATTTTTGCGGAAAATGATGCGGGGTCTCGCGGTAAAAGGCTAAATTTGCAGTCTCGTAAAGAATAGAGAACGAAAAACAACAGATGCAATGGCAAACAACGAAGATCAATTCAAAAAAGTGGTTTCCCATGCCAAGGAATACGGATTCGTATTTCCTTCGAGTGAAATATACGACGGACTGAGTGCGGTGTACGATTACGGCCCCTACGGAAGTCTGCTGAAAAACAATATCAAGGAATACTGGTGGCGGGCCATGGTGCAGATGCACGAGAACATCGTAGGGTTGGATGCCGCCATCTTCATGCACCCGACCACCTGGAAGGCTTCGGGGCACGTGGATGCGTTCAACGACCCGCTGATCGACAACAAGGATTCCAAACGCCGCTACCGTGCCGATGTCCTGGTGGAGGATTACGTGGCCAAGATGGAGGACAAGGTGCAGAAGGAGATCGCCAAGGCAGCCAAACGCTTCGGAGAGGCTTTCGATCCGGAAAAATTCGTGGCTACCAACGAACACATTGCCCAGAATCGTCTCCGTCAGCGCGAGATCATCCAGCGCCTGTCGCATTCGCTGGAAAAGAACGACCTGGCCGATGTCAAGGCGTTGATCGAGGAGTTGGAGATCGCCGATCCCGACACCGGTTCGCGCAACTGGACGGAGGTGCGCCAGTTCAACCTGATGTTCAGCACCAAGCTGGGTTCGGTTTCGGAAGGAACGACCGACCTGTACCTGCGTCCCGAGACGGCACAGGGGATCTTCGTCAACTTCCTCAACGTCCAGAAATCCGCCCGCCAGAAACTGCCCTTCGGGATCGCGCAGATGGGTAAGGCTTTCCGCAATGAGATCGTCGCCCGTCAGTTCATCTTCCGCATGCGGGAGTTCGAGCAGATGGAGATGCAGTTCTTCGTACGTCCTCATACCGAAATGGAGTGGTTCGAGACGTGGAAGAAGCGCCGGATGAAGTGGCACACCACCCTGGGTATGGGAGCGGAGAACTACCGTTTCCACGACCACGACAAACTGGCGCACTACGCCAATGCCGCTACGGACATCGAATTCCGTTTCCCATTCGGGTTCAAGGAGCTGGAAGGGATCCATTCGCGGACCGATTTCGACCTTTCGAACCACGAGAAGTATTCCGGCCGCAAGATGCAGTACTTCGATCCGGAGACCAACGAGAGCTACACGCCGTACGTGATCGAGACTTCCATCGGGCTGGACCGGATGTTCCTGGCCGTGTTCTCGCATTCGCTCGTGGAGGAGACCCTGCCGGACGGTTCTACCCGCACGGTGCTTCGCCTGCCGTATGTGCTGGCTCCGGTCAAGGTGGCGGTGTTGCCTTTGTTGAAAAAGGATGGCTTGCCCGAGGAGGCGCAGAAGCTCGTCCGGATGCTCAAGTACGACTTCCATGTGGCTTACGACGAGAAGGATGCCATCGGCCGCCGCTATCGTCGTCAGGACGCCATCGGTACGCCGATCTGCGTAACGGTGGATCACGAGACGCTCAAGGACGGGCAGGTAACGATCCGTCATCGGGATACGATGCAGCAGCTGCGTGTGCCGATCGAGAGTTTGCGCGATTTGATCGCCAAGGAGGTCGATATGCGCTATGCGCTCGAAAAACTGGAAGACGGCGAATAAGCCTTGTCTTTGACTCCTCGGGCAGGCGGGCAAGCGGCGCGCCCGTACGGGCGCGCCGCTTGCCCGCCTGCCCGAGGAGTTTTTTTGTCAAAGCGGAAGCCTCCTGAAATGTTAATCCGAGGGAGAGCTTCCGGCTTTTTCATACCTTTGTTTATCGTATCGTTAAAAAGAGGAGGACCGAATGAAGGGCTTTTTCGGCAGAATCATGGGAAAGTGGGGCGTGCGTGCCCTCGTGTTGGCCGTAGCGGGACTTGTTCCGGCTTCGTGCTGGGTGTATTCGTTTTCGGGCGTCAGCATGCCGGCCAGCATCAAGACGGTGCAGATCGACAATTTTCCCAACGATGCCGCGCTGGTCAATCCGACCTTGAGCAGCTACTTCACCACGGAACTTCAAGACATATTCCTGGCGCGTACCAACCTGCAACTGGTCAAATCGGACGGCGACCTGGTGTTCGAGGGCGAGATCGTTACCTACGAGCAGACTTCCGTCGCCCCGACCATCGATGCTTCCACGGGCAAGGCTGTCGCCGGGAAAGTGCGGCTGACCATCGGGGTGCGCGTCCGTTTTTACAACACCCAGGACGAAACGCAGAACTTCGACCGTGTGTTCCGCAACTACGCCGACCTCGAAGGCACGGAGACCCTCAGCGGGGGACAGGAGCAATCGCTGGTCGATCAGATCGTCGAATTCTTGGTCGAGGACATCCTCAACTCCTCGGTAGCGCAGTGGTAAAAGCCTGAAAACAGAAGGAAAGCCATGCTGGATGAAAAATGGATCGTGCAATACCTGGCCCATCCCGACCTGCTCGGGACGGACGACGTAGCGGAACTCTCCCGCGCGTTGGAGCGTTATCCGTATTGCCACGTTTCCCGGATGCTCTACCTCAAGGCGCTGCACAACGTCGGACACCTTTCTTTCGACGCGGAGTTGGCCCGAGGAGCCGCTTTCATAGCCGACCGGAAAGCCCTCTTCGAATGGATCCACCGTGCGGAACCTGTCAGTGTGCCGCAGCCGACGGTTGCGCCCGCGCCGCAGCCCTTCAGTGAAGAACCCGCGCCCGAGGAACTCTCCCAGTGGATGGACCGGCAACCGTCGCGGAAGTCTCCGGAGGAACTCATCGACCGCTTTATCCGCACCAACCCCCGCATCAAACCGGCCTCCGACTATCCCCGCGAGGAAAAGGACCTTTCCCGTCCTTCCCAGGAGATCCTCTCCGAACAGGTGATGACCGAGACGCTGGCCCGCATCTACGTACGTCAGAAAAAATATGATCGGGCCATCGAAGCTTATCGTATTTTGATGTTGAAAAATCCGAAAAAAAGTGGTTACTTTGCAGACCAAATCAGAGAGTTGGAAAAACTGAAAGAAAAAAATTAAAATACAACCGATTATGTCGTTCTCTATTTTTGCCGTACTGATCATCGTTTTGTGTGTATTTCTGGTGGTTATCATCATGGTACAGAACCCCAAGGGTGGTGGTTTGTCTTCCACTTTCGGCGGCAGCCAGCAGATGATCGGGAGTGTACAAAAGACCAATGAATTCCTCGACCGGGCTACCTGGACGCTGTCCATCGCCGTAGCCGTGTTGGCCATCCTGTCTTCCATCACTCTTCCCAAGACTTCCACCGGGACCTACGACGAAGTACTGGACGCTACCGCTCCCCAGACCGAAATACCGACTGCAACTCCGGTTGCCCTGCCGCAGCAGACCCCTGCTGCCGGTCAGCAGCAGGCTCCCGTCGCTGAATAATCCCATTTTTCCGGCTGCAGCCCTGGCCTTGCACTTTTCCCTCTTTGGCCTTTGGTCGGGTCGATCCGAGGGGGGCAGAAAGGGAAGAGGAAGATAAAAGGGGATTAGGAGAAAGAGGGGAGAGAGAAGAACAAAGGGAAAATACAAACAGACAAACGACGAAAGCCGGCAGGAATTTGTTTCTGCCGGCTTTCGCGTAAAATCACCTCTCCGAACCTGAAAATATTTTGCCCCCGCCTGTAACCTTTCCCTGCATCTCCCGTCTAATGGAGTGAAAACGGAACCGAAAAAACAAATAAAATAATACAAGACGCATCATGGACGAAACATTCGCACTCCTTATCGCGCTCGCCGCAGTGATAGGCATCTTTGTCGTCATCCCCCTGGTCGTGTTTCTGATCGTACGCAAAGTACTCTCCGACCGGCACCGCGAACGCATGGCAATGATCGAAAGCGGCCTCTCGCACAAGTATCGCGCCCCTCGGCAAAACACCGAACAGGACCGCAGCGAAGCCGCCGCCGCAGACGCTTCGGAGAATAACTCCGACACCACCACTCCCCAAAACCCTCCCATGCCCGAACAGTACCGCCGCGTCAGGGCCGAGGACTCGACCATCAAGTGGATGTACATCTTCGGCGGAGCAGCCATCGGACTGATCCTGGCCTCGGTCTTCACCCACCTGCTGTTTGCCTATACCCTGATCGAAACCCGGGGGCTCGGTTTGTCGATCGTCGTACTGTCCGTATGCGTAGCCCTGTACCTCTATTACGTACGCAAGAACAAACGGGACCATCGTCCCTGCCCGCCCACCGGCAAGGCTTCTTCCGAAATGAACCGCGAAAACGAACCCTACACCGAGGAGTAATCCGCACGTTTTTCGCCCACCGGGATGGAAGACAATGCCCTGATAAAAGGAACGCTGCACGGCGACGACCGCTGCTTTGCCGCTCTTGTCGATCGGTACAAGAATATGGTGATGGCCGTGGTGTCGCGCGTGGTGAAAAACCGCGAAGATGCCGAAGACCTCACGCAGGACGTTTTTGTCAAAGCCTACCTGTCGCTCGGCAAGTTCAAGGGCGAATCCCGTTTTTCTACCTGGCTCTTTCGGATCGCCTACAACGAAGCCTCTTCGCGCTATCGCCAGAGAAAGCCCGACACGGTCGCCGTGGAGGATTGGATGAATTTCGAACAGAGCGTCGATGCCGCTTGCGTAGGGCAGATGGAACACCTTTCCGCCCGGCAGCGTTCGCAGTATGTGCAGCAAGCCATGGATCGGCTCGACCCGCGCGATGCGATGCTTCTGACGCTTTTTTATCTCAACGAACATTCCGTAGCGGAAATTTCCGATATTTGCTCGATGAGTCTCTCCAATGTCAAGACCTGCCTTTCCCGGGCTCGGGTGCGGATGGGGAAGATACTCACCGGCATGTTGGGTCCCGATGCGGCTTCTATCCTGATAGGAGAATAAGTCATGGAAAATACAAGAACGGACAACGAACGTTTCGATGCGATGATGCGCGAGGCTATCTCGGGCATCGGTACCTCGCATGGTTTTACCCGGCGGTTGATGGTGCGCCTGGAGCAGGAAAAGGAAATGGCGCGCGTGCGGAGGCAGCGGCGCATCGGGACGATCGTCGCGGCGGTAGTCGCCGTGGGGGTATTGGCCTTGTTGACAGGGGCGCTGTTTTATTTCCGAGGGGAGCAAGTGCTTCCGCTCGAGGTGTTGGGACAGTGGAAGGATCGCATGTTCCTCTCTCTCTCCGAGTCGTTCGCGGCTACTCCGGTATCCTTGCTGGTCAACATCGTGGTAGCCGGGTTGTCGGTATTTGCGGTGATGTCCTGGGATGCGGTATTGAACCTGTTTTTTACCAAACGGAAGTAAGAGTCCGGTAAGGAGTAGGAAAAAATCTGTGTTTAAGCGTGTGAGCGGGCAGGCGTGCAGGCGGGGCGCAAAGCACCCCGCCTGCACGCCTGCCCGCTCACGCACCTGTTTACATCTCGCGTTTACGGGTGGTGATACGGCAAATGGTTCAGGATGGAGAAAGCCCGGTATAGCTGTTCGGTAAAGAACAGCCGAACCATCTGATGCGAGAAAGTCATCGGGGAGAGGCTCACCTTCCCGTTGGCCCGGCGGTAGACCTCGTCCGAAAAGCCGTAAGGCCCGCCCACCACGAAGACCAGGCGGCGTACCCCCGCATTCATCTGTTTTTGCAGGTAGTCGGCAAAGCCGGCGGAAGAGAACGAAGCCCCCCTTTCGTCCAGGAGGACGACCACGTCTTCGGGGCGGATTCGGGCCAGCAGCTCGCGCCCTTCCCGGATTTTCTGTTCCGCCTCCGAGAGGTTTCGGGCGTTTTTCACGTCGGGAAGTTCCTCGGTGCAGAAGTCGGCGAAGCGTTGCAGGCGCTTCCCGTATTCTGCCGTGAGGTCTTTCAGCGCCGGGGAATCCGTATATCCGACGGCCAGCAGGGTCAGTTTCATTGCAGGCCGTATTGTTTGATTTTCCGGTACAGCGTGCGTTCGGATATGCCCAACTCCCGGGCGGCATCCTTGCGTTTGGAGCGATGCCGCTCGAGTGCCTTGCGGATCATCTCGATTTCGTTCTTTTCCAGGGCGAGCGGTTCTTCCTCGGCCGCGGGATGCTCTTCATAATTGCCCAGGTCGATCACTTTCTCCGCCGGAATGGACGAGAGGGAGTGCGGGGTGGGGATGACCTCCTCTGTCTTGGGGCTTGGTAAAGCCGCAGGAGCCTGAGCCACGAGGTTTTTGAAGAAATCGTTTGGACGGTTGCCCTCCAGCAGGGAAGCCACCACGCGTTTGAGTTCGGAGACTTCCCCGCGGAGTTCGCTTACCGAGTGCGCCAGGAGCTGTATCTCAGCCTCGTTGTGTCCCGTCTGGGAGGCGATCCTCTGCGGAAAGAAGCTGCCCGAAGGAGCCGGAGGCAGGTACGAAGCGGCAGTGGAGGCATCCACATACCGGTTGGACTCCATGATGGAGAGTTGTTCGGTAAAGTTGCGCAACTGGCGGATGTTTCCCGGCCAGTCGTACGACTGGATAAATTCGACGGCGTCGTCCGAGAGGCGGGCCGGCGGTATTTTGTATTTTTCGGCGAAATCGGCCGAGAATTTTCGCCATAGCAGGAAGATATCCTCCCTTCTGCCGCGCAAGGGGGGAAGGGATATTTCGACCGTGTTGAGCCGGTAGTAGAGGTCTTCGCGGAAGCGCCCCTGGTCGATGGCTTCGATCAGGTTGCGGTTGGTGGCGGCGACGATGCGCACGTCGGTACGCTGCGTCTGGGACGAGCCTACCTTCATGAATTCGCCCGTTTCCAGCACGCGCAGCAGCCGGACTTGGGTCATCAGCGGGAGTTCGCCCACTTCGTCCAGGAAGATAGTCCCTCCGTCGGCCACTTCGAAGTAGCCTTTGCGCACGCCGGCCGCGCCGGTAAAGGCGCCTTTTTCGTGCCCGAAGAGTTCGCTCTCGATGGTCCCTTCGGGGATGGCGCCGCAGTTTACGGCGATATAGGGCTTGTGTTTGCGGTAGGAAAGCGAGTGGATGATGCGGGGAATGTTTTCCTTGCCCACACCGCTCTCGCCCGTTACCAGTGCCGAGATGTCGGTAGGGGCGACGATGGCGGCTTTTTCGATCGCCCGGTTCAAGGCGGGGGAATTGCCGATGATGCCGAAGCGTTGTTTTATTTCCTGAATGTCGATGGCCATACGGTAAATGAAAAAGGGTTAGTCCGAACACAAAGGTACGGAATAACCCTTAAAGTCGTCTGACAAAATGTCAGGTTTTTTATTCTCCGATGCAGTATTTGTAGACTTCGATGTAGTCTTCCCGGGTTTTGAGGCGGTTTTTGTTTTTCTTCAGGAAGGCTTTCAGTCCGGCGGCTTTGTCCGGGAAAGCATTTTGGATGTCGCGCTGGGTCCGGAAGGGGATGTGTTCGCCGTTGCGGGAGATGTAATAATCGTACATCAGTTTTACATTGATGTCGTAAGGCATGGCCGGCATCAGGGCGAAGTTGGCGTAGCTGGTGGCGGAACGCAGGTTGGAGTTGTTGTTGGGGATGATGCTGCCGTAGGCATCGGTGCGCTCCTGGGGAGTGGCCGTGCCGATGTATTCCACGTACAGTCCGTTGTCCTTGGCCGGGAAGATGGCTTCGATCAGTTCTCCTTTGCCGGGAGTTTTGGGCACCAGGGTCAGGGAGTCGATCGTTACCGTAGCGATTTTATCCGGATGGTCTACCAGATAGATCGTTCCGTTTTGGGCGAATACCAGATCCTGCGTGATCACGCAATAGTTCAGCATGGCGGTCGAGGTCGATCCGTCCGAGTAGGTAACCACTCCGGGACGGAATTTCTCGAGGATCATGTGGTAGGTCAAGGGGTCGCGGCCGGTAGTATCTTCATGCTTCCAGGTTTGTCCCCACAGCGAAGCCGTCATGACGGTAAGCAGGGTTAAAAACAATAGTCTTTTCATGGCAGTACGGGTTTCTAATGTCCTGTCCCAAATATAGGGAGTTTTTCGGGAAAAAAACAAAAAGGAAAATTTTATTGCATGTTTTTGCCGGACTGACATTTCCGGAAAGAGACGCAAAGGCGGGGGAGAGGAAAAATTAATTTTCGATTTAACGGAAAAGACGACGGGGGATGTTTACATTTGTCGGTAAAACATCAATCATTAAAAACCATGAGTCTGAAAGGAACACAAACCGAAAAAAATCTCCTGGTGTCCTTTGCCGGGGAGTCGCAGGCGCGTTCTCGTTATAAATTTTTCGCCTCGAAAGCGCGCAAGGAAGGCTACGAACAAATAGCCGCCGTATTTGAGGAAACGGCCGAGCAGGAAAAGGAACATGCCGAACGTTTCTTCAAGTTCCTCGAAGGGGGGACGGTCGAAATCACCGCCTCGTACCCCGCCGGAGTGATCGGCACCACGCTCGAAAACCTCAAGGCCGCCGCTGCCGGCGAGCACGAAGAATGGGTCGATATGTATCCCGTGTTTGCCGAGATAGCGCAGCAGGAAGGCTTTGCCGAGATCGCCACCGCTTGGCGGAACATTGCCAAGGTGGAAGCCTTCCACGAGAGCCGTTACCTCAAATTGCTCGAACGCGTGGAAACGGGCACGGTCTTCGAGCGCGAGGAGGAAATCGAATGGCAGTGCCGCAACTGCGGATTTGTCTTCCGGGGCAAGAAGGCTCCCGGGAAATGTCCCGCCTGCCAGCATCCCCAGGCCTACTTCGAGCCCAAGCGCGACAATTATTGAGTCGGGGAGGGGCGCAGGACGAGCGTCCGCTGAAAAAACGCCGGGAGGGTGCAGGCACCTTCCCGGCGTTTTTTCAGCGGACGGGGGCGATGGAGCAGCGCGTGCAAAATTCCCGGATAACCCGTACGACATGCGATCTGCGACGGGTGTTTCGGATTTGTCGCCGGGCGGTGCGGCGGAAAAGGAGCGGCAAGTCTGCGGAAAATCGAACGCGAAGAGGCGGAAAGAGGTAAATAACTGTATTTCATGGTTTTTTTGAGAGCGGAAGAAGGAAAACAGGCGCTTTTTCCCCGGGAATATGCCCGCGTTTTTTCCGAAAAAAAGTATCTTTATGGCGTAAGTATGGGAGAAGAAAAGATGACCTTGTCGCAGTGGCGGAAGGAGTTTGTCGCATCCCTGTCCGGGTTGTACCCTCCGGAGGAAGCCCAGGCACTGTTCTTCCGTTCGGTGGAGCACGCTTTGGGGATCGGTCGGCTGCGCTATGCGATGGAAAAAGACCGGGAACTTCCCGGGGAGGATTCCGGGCGCCTTCGCCGTATCGAAGACGAACTGCTCACGGGGTGTCCCTTGCAGTACATCACCGGCGAGCAAGTGTTTTGCGGGCGCAGTTTTTCGGTGGACGCCCGGGCGCTCATCCCCCGGGGCGAGACCGAGGAATTGGTCGATCGGGTCCTGCGGGAAAACGCCGGGCAGCCGGCCCGGGTGTTGGATGTAGGCACGGGAAGCGGAGCGATCGCCGTGAGCCTGGCTTTGGAACGTCCCGCCTGGAAGGTCGAAGCGCTCGATGTGAGCCCCGATGCGTTGGCTCTCGCCCGGGAAAATGCCCGGCGTTTGGGGGCGGAGGTGGCTTTCCGGCAGGCGGACATCCTGCAGGAGGATGCGTGGGCGGCTTTGGGGACTTACGACCTCGTGGTGTCCAACCCGCCGTATGTACGGGAGTGCGAACGGGAGCAGATGCACGACAATGTGCGGCGATACGAGCCTCCCTTGGCCTTGTTCGTCCCGGACGAAGACCCCTTGCGGTTTTACCGGGCCATCGGTCGGTTTGCCTTCGCGGGGCTGACGGCAGGGGGAAGGCTGTATTTCGAGATCAACCGGGCCTTCGGCCGCCAGACGGCAGCGCTGTTGGCTGGCCTGGGTTTTGGGGCGGTAGAAGTATTCCAGGATATCAACGGGTGCGACCGGATGGTACGCGCCGTAAAAAAGTGAAAGCAAGATGGAAAAAGAACCCGAAAATCGGTATGTGCCCCGCGAGCGGACGGTCGAAAGATTGGATATCGACCGGTACATGGGGCTGTGGTACGAGATCGCCCGGTTCGACCACCGTTTCGAGCGGGGCATGGACAACGTAACGGCGCAGTACGAGCGCGCGGGCGGAAACCGGGTGAAGGTGACCAACATCGGTTTCCGCCACGGCAAGCGGCATCTGGCGCACGGGAAAGCCCGCATCCCCGACCCGGAGCATCCCGGGAAGCTGGAAGTGTCGTTCTTTCTGTGGTTCTATGCGGACTATTACGTGATGGAACTCGGGGAGGACTATTCCTATGCTTTGGTGGGCAGTAGCAGCGACAAGTATCTGTGGATCCTGGCCCGTACGCCTTACCTGCCGAAGGAAACGACCGATCACCTGTTGGCCTGCGCCCGGGAGCGGGGTTACGATACCTCGAAACTGATCTGGGTCGAGCAGCATCTCGACGGAAGCCCGGGGAAGTAAAAGGCGTTTTTGGGCGGAAGGTAAAAAGCGTGTAAGGATGGTAAAAACGGTTGTCGGCATCGGGGAAGTCCTCTGGGACGTCTTCCCGCAAGGGAAACGTTTGGGGGGAGCTCCGGCCAATTTTGCTTGGAACATGGCGCAGCTCGGCTTCCGGGCTCGTTTGCTCACCGCCGTAGGGCGCGATGAAGGGGGCCGGGAAATTTTACGGGAGTTGTCGTCGGCAGGACTGGACGCCGATGTGCAGCAGACGGATTATCCCACCGGAAGCGTGCAGGTGGAGACCGATGCGGCCAGGGTACCCACGTATCGGTTTCGGGCGGATGTGGCCTGGGACCATCTGCGCTTTACGGAGGCGGAAGCCGCTATGGCGGCTTCCGCCGACTGCGTGTGCTACGGAACCCTGGCCAGCCGCAGTGCCGGGACAGCACGCAGCCTGGAGGCGTTCTTGCAGGTAGTCGCCCGGCGGAGGACGGCTTGCCGGGTGTTCGATGTGAACCTGCGGCAGGATTTTTATTCGCGGGAGTTGATCGAGCGCTTGCTCGGGCTTTCGGATGTGGTGAAAGTGAACGAGGAGGAACTGGAGATTCTCGCCGGAATGTGGTTGCCCGGAGCGGGGGATCGCGAGGAAAAATGCCGGGAACTTCTCGCCCGGTTCGGCCTGCGTCTTGTGGTGCTCACTTGCGGCGGGCAGGGCAGCCTGGTGGTCGGCTCCGATGGGGAAATCTCCCGGAAGTCCTCTCCTGCTATCGAGATCGCCGATACGGTGGGGGCGGGCGATGCGTTTACCGCCGGTTTTTGTGCCGGTTTGCTCGGGGGAAAGCGTTTGGAACGCTGCCATGAACTGGGAGTCGAACTGGCCTCGTTCGTATGTACCCGTCCGGGTGCGATGCAGCAAATCCCGCAGGCTCTTCGCGAAAAGTTTTTCTAATTTTCGGGACTTCCTTCCGAGCGGTGCAGGGTGATGCACGTGATCTCCGGACGCATCCCTACGCGCGCCGGGAAGAAATGATAGCCGATGCCCCGATTGACGTAGAGTTGCCGGCCGTTTTCCCGGTAGGGACCTGCCCAGTAGGGATAGCGGTATTGGATGGGGCTCCATTGCCGGTTTTCCGACAGGCGGAAGGCCAGTTGCATGGCGTGCGTGTGTCCGGAGAGCGTCAGATCGACAAAGGTCGGGTAGCGGGACACGATGCGCTCGAAATGCGTGGGGTCGTGCGAGAGCAGGACGATGAACGCATCCTCAGGAATGCCTTCGAGCGCTTTCCCGAGGTCTCCCCGGGCGGGAAAAGGCCCCGTGCCCCAGTTTTCCACACCGGCCAGATACAGCGTGTCGCCGCCCCGGACGATGGGTATGTGCGCGTTGTCCAATACCTGGAATCCTGCGCGGCGGTAATAGCTGTGCAGCGAATCCATCTGCGCCTCCCGTTGGGCGGGGGTGAGGCTGTGGTCGTACTCGCAGTAGTCGTGGTTGCCGATCACCGCGTATTTACCCGCCGGGGCGTGCAGGGCCGAGAGATAGTCTATCCAGGGAAGCATGTCGGCCGAGTTGTCGTTGAGGATATCGCCCGTGAGTACGATCAGGTCGCCCTGCAGTCCCGCGATCATCTCGAAGGCGCGGGGCAGGTGGCGGTCGTCCGGGCGGAACGAACCCAGGTGCAGATCCGAGATTTGCACGATCCGCAGTCCGTCGAGACCTTCCGGCACCCGGGCGCTTTCCATCGCGAAGTCCTCGACCCGGTAGTCGGTCTTTCCCCGCAGGATGCCTTCCACTACGGTGGCGATGCCGGCCAGCGCCAAAAGGCACGAGAGGAGAAACAGACCTTTGAGGGGTGCGGAAGGCCACGCTCCGGTAGTGGCGCGGCGAAAGAGGCGGTACAGGTCGTCGATGACAGCGCCTATGCACAAGGGCAGGGTGGCGCAGGCGTAAAAGAGCACCGCGATGGCCACGGCCCGGGCCGCGGTGTAGAGCGACAGTTCGCCGGACAGGGATATCCCGACGTAAAGCAGGGCGGCTACTCCCATGGCGGCGTAGATCCGCAGGGCGGTGCGCGGGGAGGTGGCCCGGCGCAGATAGCGGTAGGCGTAGATGCCGGACAAAAGGGCGATCGTCAGGGTGATGTAGATGACCATAGCGGTGAGGGGCGCTTTGCGCCGCGCCTTTGATGGGGGCTAAGATAGTTTTTTTCTCCCCACGCAGGTGTGAATGTTTTTATAATAATCGTCGGTGGCGTATCTTTGTCCTACTTACTTTTAGTCGGCATTGGAAAAAGAAGAGATCGTGCGGCGCGTGGCCCGGGGAGAGAATTACAAACGCCTGGAAGGGGCGCTCTCCGCTTCGCCGCAAGCGAAGGTATGCTTGAAGGGTTATGTCGGGTCGTGGCTCTATGTGGCAGCTGCGCAGTTGCTGGGCCAGCTCAAAACGCACGTGCTGGTGGTGTGTGCGGACAAGGAGGCCGCGGGATACGCCTACGGCGACCTGCGTTATCTGTGCGGCGAGGACCGTGCCTTGTTTTACCCCGCTTCGTACCGCCGCCCGTATCAGAGCGAGGAGGTGGACAATGCCAATGTGCTGTTGCGCGGCGAGGTGCTTTCCGCCCTGGCTTCTTCCGCCGGGGGATGCTGTGTGGTGAGCTATCCGGAGGCTTTGTTCGAGAAGGTGGTTTCCCGCCAGGGAGTCGTCTCCCGCACCTTCGAGATCGCGGTGGGCGATACCCTGCCCATCGACCGTTTGGTCGAGCGCCTGGAGGGAGAAGGTTTCGAGCGGGCGGAGTTCGTCTTTTCGGCCGGACAGTATGCGGTGCGAGGCGGTATCGTGGATATTTTCTCCTTCAGCGCCGATACGCCGTACCGGGTGGAGTTTTTCGGCGATCAGGTGGAGAGCATCCGGCCTTTCGACCTCCAGACGCAGCTCTCCCAGGGCAGCCGTCCCTCTTTTTCGGTGATGGGAAACCTCAAGCCGTCCCCCGAGACGGAAAAAGAATACCGCAGTTTCTTTGATTTTCTCCCCGAAGGCACCTTGGTGCTGGCGCACAATATCCCGGCCTGTGCCGCTTTGGTGGGCAAACGGATGGAAAAGGCCCGGGAGGATTTTTCGGCCTTGAAGGAAAACAGTCCGTTGAAGCATCTTCCGCCCGAGGAACTGTTTCTGGACGAAGGGGAATTCCGCCGGGGTTTCGCCCGTCACCGGGTGCTGGAACTCTCCCAGCGTCCGTTTTTCGAAGGGGCGTGCGAGCTGGATAGCGGGATCGTCCCCCAGGCGGTGTTCCACCGCAATTTCCAACTGCTGGGGCAGACTCTCTCGGAGAGTTCGGCGCGGGGGCTGTCCAATGTCATCTTTTGCGCCAACGATACGCAGGTCCGCCGTCTGAAGGATATATTTGCCGACGTGGACCGTCAGGTCCGTTTCGAGGCGATCGAGGGGGAGTTGCACGAAGGTTTTACCGACGCATCCGCTTCGTTGGCCTGCTACACCGACCATCAGATATTCGAGCGTTACCAGCGCTACGCCGTGCCCCGTCAGTACACCCAGTCGCAGGCTTTGTCCCTGTCCCAGTTGGCCGAGCTGGAGGTGGGCGACTACGTAACCCATATCGACCACGGGATCGGGCGTTTCGGCGGCCTTCAGAAGATCGACGTGGACGGGCGGCTTCAGGAGGCGGTCAAGTTGGTGTACGCTGGAGGGGACATTCTGTACGTGAGCATCCACTCGTTCCACAAGATCGCCAAGTACAGCGGCAAGGAGGCTTCCCAGCCTCGGGTGGACCGTTTGGGTTCGGGGGCGTGGAAGGCGCTCAAGGACCGGGCGAAGAAGCGGGTCAAGCAGGTGGCTTTCGACCTGATCAAGCTCTATGCCGCCCGCCGCGCGGTCAAAGGATATGCCTTTTCTCCGGATACCTACCTGCAGAACGAACTGGAGGCTTCGTTCATCTACGAGGATACTCCCGATCAGCTCAAGGCGACCCAGGCGGTGAAGGCCGACATGGAGAGCGACCGCCCGATGGACCGCCTGGTGTGCGGCGACGTGGGCTTTGGCAAGACCGAGGTGGCGATCCGTGCGGCGTTCAAGGCGGCCTGCGATTCCAAACAGGTGGCGGTGCTGGTGCCTACGACCATCCTGGCTTTCCAGCACTACCGCAGTTTTGCTTCCCGGCTCAAACGGATGCCGGTGCGGGTGGACTACCTGAACCGTTTCCGCAGTCCGAAGGAAAAGGCGGCCATCCTCAAGGACCTGGCCGAGGGGAAGATCGACATCCTCATCGGCACGCACCAGATCGTGGGGAAAAGCGTCAAGTTCAAGGACCTGGGGCTGCTGATCGTCGATGAGGAGCACAAATTCGGCGTGGGGGTCAAGGACAAACTCAAAACCCTGCGCACCAACGTCGATACCCTCACCCTCACGGCCACGCCTATTCCGCGTACGCTCCAGTTTTCGCTCATGTCCGCCCGCGACCTTTCGGTGATCGCTACCCCGCCGCCCAACCGGCATCCCATCCATACCCAGGTCGTTACCTTCGACCGCGAGGTGATCCGCGATGCCATCGCCCGGGAGCTGGCTCGGGGCGGGCAGGTGTTCTTTATCCACAACCGCATCGAGAACATCTACGAAGTGGCCGCCCTGGTGCAGGAATTGGTGCCCGATGCCCGCATTGTGGTGGGACACGGGCAGATGAAGGGCGAGGAACTGGAAAAACGCATGCTCGACTTTATGGAGGGCCGTTACGACGTGCTGGTGTCCACCTCCATCGTCGAAAGCGGGCTGGACATCCCCAACGCCAATACCATCCTGGTGAACAACGCGCACCAGTTCGGCCTGTCCGACCTGCACCAACTCCGGGGACGGGTGGGGCGCAGCAACAAAAATGCGTATTGCTACTACATCGCCCCGCCGTATTCCGCCATGACGGACGATGCCCGGCACCGTTTGGAGGCTTTGGAAAAGTATTCCGCCATCGGGCAGGGGATCAACATCGCGATGAAGGACCTGGAAATCCGCGGGGCGGGCGACCTGCTGGGCGCCGAGCAAAGCGGGTTTATCGCCGACATCGGCTTCGACACTTACCAGAAGATCCTCTCGGAGGCCGTCGAGGAGCTTCGCCGCGAGGAATTCGCCGACATATTCGCCGGGGATGGGGGGAGCAACGATACCTTGTCGTTCGTCGCGCCGGACACCCAGCTGGACACCGACTTCGAACTGCTCATCCCGGACGACTACGTGTCTTCGAGCGTGGAGCGTTTGCGGTTGTACAACACCTTGTCCGGATTGAAGACCGACGGGCAGTTGGAAGATTTCGCCGCGCAGCTGCGCGACCGTTTCGGGCCGCTTCCCCCTCAGGTAACGGACCTGCTGTCCTCGATCCGCCTCAAGTGGGAGGCTTCGGAGCTCGGGTTTGAGAAACTGGTGATCAAGAAAGGCATCCTGCGCGCGCATTTCCCCTCCGACAGCGCTTCGCCTTATTACTGTTCGGAGGTCTTTTCGTCCATCCTGGCTTGGGGAGGTGCCCAGGGCAACCGCTGCCGCTTCGAGGAAAAGCCCCAGCGCGACGGCCGTAAGGCTTTGGTGATGCGCCTGGAGGGTGTCCGTTCGCTCGCCCAGGCACGGGAGACGGTCGATTCGCTCGCCCGCGCCGCCTTGAAAAAGCCGGAGTGATTTTTTCAAAAGTATTTTCTCGTCCGCTGCGCTCGTCATCCCCTGTTTTTAGATAAAACAGGGTGCGGCTCGGCCGCGTCTTGGGCAAAACTTCGTTTTCCCCCTTGCCGCTGCGCTCGCCTTACCCTATTTTTGTACCATGGATGCAGCAGATCGCAATGTGTTTCTCACCCCGGTCGAATACCTCAAGGGGATAGGCCCTCGGCGTGCCGAAGCGCTCAAGTCGGAAATGGGGGTGTTCAATGCCGGTGACCTGCTCAATTTTTTCCCGTACCGCTACATCGACAAGACGCGCTACTATACCGTTTCGCAGATCCGCCAGGCCGATGCCGATGTACAGGTCGTCGGGCGCCTCGGCCCGGTGAACGAAGTAAAGCAAGGCGGGCGGACGGTGCGCCTGACGGCCGAGTTTTACGACGCCACCGGACGGGTGGAACTGGTCTGGTTCAAAGGTTTCCCCTGGGTGAAGAAAAACCTCGTTACCGGACAGCAGTACGTGGTGTTCGGCCGGCCGGCGTTCTATGCCGGGCGGTACAGCATTCCCCATCCCGAGATGGAAACCCTCGAACAACATCGCTCCTCGCCCCTCTCGGCGATGGTGCCGGTGTACCCTTCGGGGGAAAAACTGCACAAGAGCGGGGTAACTTCCCGGGTGGTCGCCCTGGCGGTGGCTTCCCTGCTGGAGGTGGCCTTGCCTCGGGTGGAGGAGACGCTCTCCGGGGATGTCCTGCGCAGTGAAGGCTTGATGTCCCGACGGGAAGCCCTTCGGGCGATCCATTTCCCCAAGGATGCCGACGAATTGACACGGGCGCGTTATCGGATGAAGTTCGAGGAATTTTTCTTCATGCAACTGGCGCTGCTGCGGCGCAAGATTATCCGACAGGGAAAACTCACGGGTTACGTCTTCGACAAGGTGGGCGAGCGTTTCAACACGTTCTACCACCATCATATGCCCTTCGAACTCACCGGGGCGCAAAAACGCGTGGTGCGCGAGATCCGCCACGATGTCTCCACCGGCTATCAGATGAACCGTCTGGTGCAGGGCGACGTAGGCAGCGGAAAGACGATGGTGGCGCTGCTGTCCATGCTTCTGGCTTTGGACAACGGCTACCAGGCCTGCATGATGGCTCCTACCGAGATCCTGGCCATGCAGCATTACCGCACCTTGTCCCGTTTGCTCTCCGACATGCAGGTGCGGGTGGCTCTGCTCACCGGTTCGACCCGGGGAGCCCAGCGCCGCCAGCTGCTCGAAGACCTTCGCACCGGCCAGGTGGATATCCTGGTGGGTACGCACGCCCTGATCGAAGAAACGGTGGTTTTCGCCCGGTTGGGACTGGCGGTGATCGACGAACAACACCGCTTCGGGGTGGAGCAGCGTTCCAAGTTGTGGGGGAAAAGCGGATATGCACCTCACATTTTGGTGATGACGGCCACGCCCATTCCCCGCACCTTGGCCATGAGCGTGTACGGCGATCTGGATGTCTCGGTGATCGACGAACTTCCGGCCGGAAGACGCCCGGTGCGGACCTACCACCGTTACGAGTCGGCCCGTTTGTCGGTTTTCGGCTTTATGCTTTCCGAGATCGCCAAAGGACGTCAGGTGTACGTGGTGTATCCGCTCATCGAGGAGTCGGAAAAGTCCGACTACAAAAACCTGATCGACGGGTACGACGTGCTCGAGGAGTATTTTCGCGCCCATGGTTACCAGGTCGGCGTGGTGCACGGGCGGATGAAACCCGAAGACAAGGAGGCGGCTTTGGCGCATTTCCAGCGGGGTGAAACCCACATCTTGGTCTCCACCACGGTGATCGAAGTAGGGGTGGACATCCCCAATGCCACGGTGATGGTCATCGAGAGTGCCGAACGGTTCGGGCTGGCGCAGTTGCACCAGTTGCGTGGGCGCGTAGGGCGGGGAGGGGAGCAGTCGTATTGCATCCTGATGACCGGCAACAAGCTCAGCACAGAATCCCGAGCCCGCATCGAAACGATGGTGCAGACCAACGACGGGTTCAAGATCGCGGAAGCCGACATGCGTTTGCGCGGGTATGGCGACTTAATGGGTTTGCGCCAGAGCGGAGTGTCCAACCTGAAAATAGCCGACCTGTTCAAGGACGGTGCCATCCTCGAAGCGGCTCGGAAAGCTGCGCAGAACGTCCTGTTTTCCGATCCCGATCTTCTTTCTCCGGCCAACGCCCCCATCCGCGCGGTGTACGACGGGGTGTTGAAGGGCCGCGCTTTGTGGAGTTATATCAGCTGACTTTTTTTGCGCGAGAACGTCCTGTTTTCCATCCCCGATCTTCTTTTTCCGGCCGATGCCCCATCCGCGCCGTTACGATGGGGAGTGAAGATACGTGCAGCGCGTGAAGAAGAAAAACTCCCATTCCGAAGCAGGAAGCCTTCTTTCAGGGCAGCAGCGGCAGGCCGTGTGAAGGAGGACGGTGAGGGTTAGGGCTCGGGCTCGGAGGGTTCGGGCATCCATTCCCAGATGTCGTCCAGCGGATGAGTCTCTCGCCAGAGGAGGAACTGTTCCCAGGTACGGACCCCGCCTTCGAGAACGCCGCGGTAGTATTCGACGCCCGAGATGTGTTCGGTGTCGGGGGTGAGGTATTTCAAGGTCAGGATGGCGCGACGGGTTTCGGGAGTCAGCGCGGCGACAATGCGGTCGGCCATTCGCTCGAAAAAACCGTCGTAACGCGAACCCCGGCGGAGGTGGATCATGTCGATCTGCCAAAGGCCGTCGTGTTCGTTGCGGTAGTACAGATGCCATTCCAGGCATGCTTCTTCGGTATTCATCTGGTTGTCGAAGGTGATGCGCTCGACACCGGGCACACCTGCGACCGGGGACAAGGCCGAAAAATCCTCCTGCGGGTTCGGGTATTCGGAGTACACGTGCAGGTCGATGTCCCGGTGCTTGGCCATCAGACCCATCCGTAGCGAACCCACCGGGCGTACTTCGGCTCCGATGGAGTGCCATGCGCGGAGGATTCCCGTGCGTTCCAGGATTTGACGGGCGGCGCGCGCTTGGCGGGCGGACCGCTCCAGGAGTTCTTCGTCGGACAAAAACATGGGGCAAGAGGGTGGGCTTACTGCGGGTCTACGTCGATTACGATCCGTACATTGCGGAACGCTTTCTCGGCCGTCAGCACCGCCACGGCATTGCGGATGGCATTTTTTGCCCCCGAGAGCGGGATACTCTCGGGAAGTTTGACGTAGAGGTGCTGGATGAAATAATTGTTGATCCGGGGGATGTAGTAGTAGTCCGGGCCCAGGACATTTTCGGCAAAGAGTTCGCGCAGGCGGCCGGCCAGCAGGCCGGCCGCCGCGTCGAGCGTTTGGGGGGTCTTGTGGCGCAGGACGATGCGCACCATTCGGCAGAAAGGCGGATAACGGAATTCCAGGCGGTGCGACAGGATGGTCCGGTACATCGCCCGGTAATCCGAAGTCAGCACATGACGGATCACCTCGTGCTGCGGATCGTAAGTCTGGATCACCACCCGTCCCTGTTCTTTCCGCCCGGCGCGGCCGGCCACCTGGCTCAAGAGTTGGAATCCCCGCTCGAAGGCACGGAAATCGGGGCTTTTGAACACGTTGTCCGCATTGAGGATGCCCACGAGGGAAACGTGGTCGAAGTCCAGCCCTTTGGCGATCATCTGCGTACCGATCAGGATGTCGGCGCGGCCTTGCTCGAACGCCTGGAGAATGTTCCGGTAGGAGTTTTTCCCACTGGTGGTATCGGTGTCCATCCGCAGGATGCGGGCCGACTCGAACAACCGGGCCGCCTCGTCCTCCACCTGCTGGGTGCCGAACCCTTTGGTGTCCAGGAGCGGCGAACCGCACACCGGGCACACCGTAGGGCGATGTTCCCAGTAGCCGCAGTAGTGGCAGCGCAGGGTGTCGCTGGTCTTGTGGTAGGTCAGGCTCACCTCGCAGTGGTGGCATTGCGGCACCCAACCGCAGTCGCGGCATTGCATCACCGGTGCGTATCCCCTTCGGTTTTGGAACAGGATCACTTGCTTTTTCTCCCCGAGCGCCTCCTGTACCGCTTCGATCAGTTCGAGGGAAAAGTGTCCCTTCATCCGTCCCTGCGTGTAGGCCTCCCGGATGTCCACCACCGAGATCCGGGGCATCTCCACCTCGCCGTATCGCCGGGGGAGTTCCGCCAAGGCATACTTCCCCGTTTCGGCATGGTGGTAACTCTCCACCGAAGGCGTGGCCGAGCCCAGCAGGACGTTCGCCCCGGAAAATTTCCCCAGCACGATCGCCGTATCCCGTCCGTGGTAGCGCGGAGCCGGGTCTTGCTGCTTGTAACTCGGCTCGTGTTCCTCGTCCACGATGATCAGTCCCAAGCGGCTCATCGGCAAAAACACTGCGCTGCGGGCACCCAGCACCAGGTCAAAGCGGTTTTCTCCCTCGCCCTGTACCCGTTTCCAGACTTCGGCGCGCTCCATCTCGTTGTAGCGGGAGTGGAACACCCCGGTCTTTTCCCCGAAATAGGCTTTCATCCGCCCCACCAGCTGCGTAGTCAGGGCGATTTCCGGCAGCAGGTACAGCACTTGTTTCCCCTGCCGGATCGTCTGGTCGATCAGCCGGGCGTACAATTCCGTCTTGCCCGAACCGGTTACCCCGTGCAGCAGCACCGTTTTTCCTTGGGAAAAACCCTCGCGGATCGCCTCCAAAGCCCGTGTCTGGTCCTCGCTCAAGGTCCTGGGCTCTTTCCTTTGCTCTCCCTTGCCCTGCAAGCGGTCCGTCTCCCGTTTTTCGACTACGACAATGCCCTTTTTGGCCAAAGCCTCCACCGCTGAAGCCTTTCCCCCGCAGAGCTCGACCAAGTCCTTTTTCGGTACCGAAAGATAACCCTTGGCCCGTTGATCCAACAGCGCCATCAGCACCAGACGTTGCCGCTCGCTGCGCGCCGTCGCTTCGAATGCCTCCCGGAGAGCCTCCGGGGATTCCTGGCAGCGGTCCGAGAGGCGCACCACGCTTTCTTTCTTCGGGGCGTATCGTTGGGCATATTCCCGGAACACCCTCAACCATCCCTGTGCGATCATCTTCCGGACGACGGGCAGGGCGTTTTTCCGTTGGAGGATCGCCGAGACATCCTCGATCGAGAGACTCGGGTTGTTTTCCAACGCTTCGAATATCAGGAATTCCGCGTCGGACAACTCCGCCTCGGCTACTTCGCTTTCCGTCCGCTCGATCTTCGTGGTGCTTTCCAGCATCATCGCCGCCGGCATCGCCGCTCGCATCACTTCGCCGGGCGTGCAGGCGTAGTAGTCGGCCACCCATTGCCACAGGCGCAGTTGCTCGCGGGTGATGCTCGGGGTCGTCTCCAGGATCTCGACGATCTCCTTCGGTTGGTAACCCTCCGGTTCGGCCTGGGAAAGCCCCGTGATGACGCCGGTGTACAGGGCTCCGCGCAGCTCGACCGCTACGCGGCATCCGAAAAGGTCGTCGTCTGTCTCCCGGGGCAGCTTGTAGGTCAGGCTTTTGGCCAAATTCAGTGGCAAGAGTACTTCGGCGTATCGCATCCTCGTGTCTTTTTACAGTGCAATATTAAGGGAAAAAACGCAATGAACCACCTGCTGTCCCGGGAGGGGAGGGGCTTTGAAAAAAATCCATTCTGTAATTCCCTGAAAGCGAATGGTTGGAAAAAAACTTTCCAAAAAACCGGGAAAAAAATTTGGATAGAGAAGAAAAAAGGGATTACCTTTGCCCCCGCAAACGGAGCGGGACCCGCGAGAGAGGAGAGATGAGGAGAGAGGGGTCGTCCGGGAGCAAGAGAGT
>ERZ856578.213-NODE-213-length-119435-cov-17.174442_pt1 | contig 119435 bp, 94 predicted proteins | sample MGYA00514384_ERZ856578 | MGnify/ENA primary metagenome ERZ856578 (study PRJEB29103, sample SAMN06111958) | human gut metagenome | biome: human gut; feature: ankylosing spondylitis patient; material: healthy_person | host: Homo sapiens | place: China:Hangzhou... | reverse complement strand
GCTAAACTTTGAACGTCACTCATTGTGACCTCCTTTTGATTTGTTGCCGCTTGCAGTTGCCAGACCGCAAGCTTTACCAACAAATCAAAAGGAGTTTTTATAACATATACAAAGCTGTAAGCTTTTCGGAACCTCCCGCCTAGCGGGAGGTTTTCTTTCTATACAAAAAAAATCCCGAAGCCTTCGCTCCGGGATTTTTCTTCACGCTATGCAACACAAGAAATTTGCCCTGTCCCACTCTATCTGGCAACAGGGCCAAAAGTATTAAGAAGCAAGGAAATGGGCGCGGCCCGCGTAGCGGTTTGGGGAAGGAGCGCAGGGATATTCTTTATATCCGGAGTGTTCCCCCACATTCTTCACATCAGAAGGTCGCTTCCTGCCCGGTGGCTTGGGCCAGCTCGCGGAAAAGGCGCAGGCTCTCTTCGGCCTCGGTCTTCTCCATCTTGTGCATGGCGAATCCGGCATGGATAATGATATAGTCCCCGATTTCCACTTCCTCGGGCAGCAAAATGCCGGAAACGGTCAGGCAGGTCGGCCCGTTGCCCACGGTGGCCTTCAACATGCCGTCATCAGACTTTTCAATGACTTTCGCAGGGATGGCAAGACACATAATGAGTCCTTTCGCTGATTTTCGGCCCCGCGGGAACGGAGGGTTTCACAAAACGGATGCCGTGCGGGGAAAATGATAGTATCCATCCTCAAGCGCCCAGGCAAGCCCGAACCTCTGATTTCGCATGAGATATCCCTGAAAAGGGCCATAGCGTATTATTGACATCCTTACCATTCGGCTTTATGGGTAAAGGCATGAATACGCTAAAGCCCATCAAAGACGCAACGACCAGCTTCTCCCGCTCCGTGCTGGGGACGCTGCTTTTTGCTTTCGGGCTTTTCCTGTGTTCCTCCTTTTCCGCGCAAGCGCACATAGACAACGATGTCAGCAGGCAGTTCGAAGCCCTCCTTGAAGCGGCCCCTTCGGCGGACGTCTTCAAGGCTCAGCACTCCGAACTGGAAGGCAATGACATCGGCCCGCAGCTCCAGCGCTTCGATGCCGTTGACGAAGATTCGGCGCTTGTCGAAGCGTCCAGCGGTTGGCGGCAGCTTGACGCGGCGCTTGCCCGTTCCGAAAGGAACCTCTTCGCCAGCATTTCCGAAACGCTCAACGGCAACATAAGCCAAACGACGGCCCGGACGCCCAAGAGCGTCACCGACAAGCCCCTGCCGCACTCGTCGGGGTATGCCGCCGCGTTGGCCTCAGCGCCTGTCCTGCCGCAGATTTCCACCACCCCGGTGGCGCTGCCCATCGGCACGCCCCTTTGCTTCCTTCCCGCCGAACGCGGGCTCGTCTCCTACCCCACGCCTCCTCCATACGGTTGCTAGAGCTTCCGCTTTTCCGTCCTTCGCTTTCTGCGTGACAGAAAAGCCCTGACTCGCGCAGCCGGTCTTCTGCACTCCTCACACGTCTCCCGCGCAGAATACCCGGAACGCCCGAATCAGTGTGCGTCCTGTCGGCGGTTCCGCCGTTCCCGACAGCATTCTGCTCCTGCAACCGTGTGAGAGGCTTTCATGAAACTCTCGTTCCGATATGCGATTGCCGCCATTGTCATGGCCGGCGCGCTTTTCCTCCTGTCTCCGACGCTTATGCCGGAAGACGTCAACCTGCCGGGCGCGTCCCGCATCAGTCTGGGCCTCGATCTCAAAGGCGGCGTTCAGCTCACGCTGGGCGTGGATACGGAAAAAGCCGTTCAGTCCGCACTCATCAACAGCGGGCAAGTGCTTCGCCAGAAGGCCCGTGAGGCAGGGATCACCGTCCTTGGCCCCCGCCAGATGCCCGGCGGCGTGCAGGAACTCATCATCGCCCGCGCCAACCAGGTCGATGCGTTCCTTGCCCTCGCCAAGAAGGACGCCCCTCAAGTCGTGCCCGGAACGCCCCGTACCGGGTCCGACGGCGCGGTCCACCTGCCCTACTCGTTCACGCCGGCCTTCGTTAAGCAGACGCAGGATCTGGCCGTGGATCAGGTGCTGCGTACCATCTCCAGCCGCATCGACCAGTTCGGCGTGGCGGAACCGGATATCCGCAAGCAGCAGGGCGACCGTATCCTCATCCAGCTTCCCGGCCTGACCAACGTCAACCGTGCCGTCCAGCTCGTCGAGAAGTCCGCCGATCTGTCCTTCCACCTCGTCCGCGACGACATTTCCCAAGGCTATCTGCCTCCCGGCGTCGCCTTCTATCCCATGACGGGCAAGCACGGCGAAGCGACCAACGCCAAACTGGCGCTCGACAGCACCCCGCTCCTGAGCGGCAAGGAAGTGGCCGACGCCCGCCCCGGATTCGACAATAAAAACACTTCGATGGTCAGCCTGTCGTTCACCCCTCGCGGTGCGGCCCTGTTTGAAATGGCCACCGGTGAACATGTCGGCAAGCGCCTCGCCATCGTGTTGGACGGGACCATCCACAGCGCTCCGGTGATTCAGGAAAAAATCGCGGGCGGCACGGCCAGCATCAGCGGCCAGTTCACGCCCGAAGAGGCGCAGGACCTCGCCATCTCCCTGCGTTCCGGTTCCCTCGCGGCTCCGGTCCACGTGCTCGAACAGCGCACGGTAGGCCCCGCCCTCGGCGAAGCGTCGATCACCAGCGGCATCCTCGCCGCACTCATCGGCACGCTGGCGGTCATGATCATCATGCCCCTGCGCTACGGCTGGTCCGGTATGCTCGCCAACGGGATGCTTCTCTGTACCCTCAGCCTGCTCATGGGCGGCATGGCCGCGCTCGGCGCGACCCTGACCCTGCCGGGCATAGCGGGCGTCGTGCTGACCATCGGCATGGCCGTGGACGCGAACGTCCTCATCTTTGAGCGAATACGCGAGGAGTTGGCCCTCGGCCTGACGCCTCCCAAGGCCATCAAGGCCGGCTTCGAGCGTGCCAACCTTTCCATTGTGGACTCCAACCTGACGACGATCATCGTCGCGGCCATCCTGTACCAGTTCGGGACCGGCCCGGTACGCGGCTTTGCCGTCACCCTGACTCTCGGCATCATCGCCTCCATGTTCTCGGCGATCTTCCTGTGCCGCATCGCTTTCGACGCGTGGATGAAGCACACCAACGGCACCCGCCTCAGTATGCACGGCCCCATGGAACTGCGCGCCCTGTCGGGTTACCTGTCCCACTTCCCCTTCCTCAAGCGCGTGAAGCACGTGGGCGTACTGACGCTTCTGCTTGTGATGGTGGCGGTTTCCGTGGGTACGTGGCGCGGCGGCCTTCAGTACGGCGTCGACTTCTCGGGCGGCGTTGCGGCGCAGGTCCGGTTCGAGCACCCCGTTTCGGACAAGCAGCTCATCGGGGCGCTTGATCCCATGCATCTCGAAGGCCTGATGACCCAGCAATACGGCGACAACAATTCCGTCTGGCTGCTCCGTTTCGGCCTGCCCGACATGCCCGCGCAACAGCTCGGCGAAGCCCTGCTCAGCCATCTCCAGACCGTGGACGACGGCGGGACGGTTTCCCTGGATCGTCTGGAAACGGTCGGCCCCAAGGTCGGAGATGATCTCCGCAGCTCGGCTCTGGAAGCCATCTATTATGCGCTGCTCCTGATCACCGTGTACATTTCGGGGCGCTTCGAACAGCGCTGGGGCACGGCCGCCCTGCTCGCCGGAGCGCTCACGGCCACCATGATCGCCCTGCAATGGATGGGCGTACCGACGGAAGGCCGCATCCTTGCGGCACTGCTGCTGACCCTGTTCCTGTGCTGGCGGTTCCGCCTCTCCTTTGCGGCGGGAGCGATGGCCAGCCTGATATTCGACGTCACGACGACCACCAGCCTGCTGGTCATCCTCGGGCAAGAAATCGATCTGAACATCGTAGCGGCACTTTTGACCATCATCGGCTATTCGCTGAACGATACCATCGTGATTTACGACCGAATCCGTGAAACCCTGCGGCGGGAGAACCCCGACTCGCCGCGCCCGCTGCCCGAGATCATTCAGGAAGCGCTTGGCGACACCATGAGCCGTACCCTGCTGACCGCAGGCACGACGCTCGTGGCGGCCCTCGCCCTGTTCCTGCTCGGCGGCCCGGTCATTTACGGCTTCGCATTGACTATGCTCATAGGTGTTTTCATGGGAACGATTTCCTCCCTGTTCGTCGCAGCGCCAATGCTTCCCCTGTTTGGCGACACCCTTTCGTTCAAGACGGCCGTTACCCTAGGCGTCTTTGAGCGGCCCGGCGAACACGGCGTGGTTTGATGGCGGGAAACCTCCTCTCCCCGCCTCCGTTTCCATGAATACGGGACCATCAACGCTCCCCTGTTGATGGTCCGGGAGGACAGGATTCACCCCTGAGATTCCGTCCTCCGAAGACGACGCGTCGGGCGTTTTACGGCCGCCCGGCGGGTTATGCAAGCGCGGATTCCGGGTTTTCTCCTCCACCCGGGCTCACCTTCTTTCCCCTGTGAAGGTGGCCGCGTTCGGGCAACATCCATCCCCCTGAGGATGTCGCCCCTCTCCTCGAACGGCGTCGGCACTACCTCCTCAGTGCCGGCGCCGCTTCTTTTGGAAAATGGGGGAGGAAGGGCCTTTCTGAAGCCCCCCCTTCCTCCCCTCCCCAAACCCCACCCCTCCTTCCCAAAGGCTTTCATCCTTATCGAATCCCTCATGGGGGATATACAGGAGAAGACGAGGCAGGCTTCGGTAACTGGGCCACGCTGAGTAAAACCTGTTGGAAGGCTGAAGGTAATGATTGGTCAAAACAGGGAAAGCGGGCAATGGTATCTTCGTTGCTAGGGAAAGGGGCTGCCGGGGGAGGCAAGGGAATCGCTTCCAATCGTTTTGCCCTTGGGATACGTTCCACTCCACGCCGGATGCACAAGAGCGTTTTTTCTTTGGAAAGGATGCCATGTTAGAGGAAGTCCGCGTTTTCGGGAACTCTGGGAACAGAGACGCGATGCGAACAATCATCTTTTTTAAAATAAAAAAGATAGATGTGATACGGTTGGGTTAGCTGGGGGAGGGAAGGCTTTTTCAAAAAAGTCCCCTTCCCCAACGTCACCGGAGCATTTCAAAAGCTATTCACCCCTACCCCACTGAAAACATTCATATGGAGATGTGCCATGTCCACGTTTGCGCCGCCAGCCCTGCACGGCATCATCGGCTATCCTCTCGGGCACAGCATGAGCCCGCTCATGCACAATACGGCCTTCAGGACATTGAACCTGCCCGGCGTCTATCTTTCATGGCCCATTGAACCGGGACGGCTTCCCGCCTTTGTGGACGCCGCCCGGCTGCTGAATATCCGGGGCTGCTCCATCACGATTCCCCATAAGATCGACATCATCCCTTTATTGGACAAAACAAGCGAAAACGTAAGGGAGATGGGTGCCTGCAACACCCTCTATCGTGACGGCGAAAAAATCTGCGGAGAAAATACCGACGTGATCGGATTCACGGCTCCGCTGCGAAAGCGCTCATTGCCTCCGGAAACCCGCGTGCTGGTGCTCGGTGCGGGAGGCGTTTCACGGGCGGCCATTGCGGGACTGCGGAGGCTCGGCCTCGCCAATATTACCCTCACCAACCGCCGGAAAGAGCGCGCGGAAGCCCTCTGCAACGAATTCGGTTTGCTGTGCGCTCCGTGGGAAGAGCGCGGAGACGTCCCCGCTGACCTCATCATCAACACGACACCACTCGGCATGACCGGAGCCCAAGAGCATGAAACGCCCTACCCTTGGGCATTTCAAGATAATGGCATTGCCTATGATCTGATCTACACGCCGTTCCAGACCCGTTTTTTGCGCGACGCCGCGGCTGCGGGCTGGGAAACCGTCTCAGGCCTCGACATGTTCATCGGGCAGGGGGACGCGCAATTCCACCTGTGGACGGGGCACCATCTTCCGGAAGAAGCCATAACGGCGGTGACTTCCGCGCTTTATGGACAATAAAAAAACGCCACACACTTCCATTTCCCCATAAACCGGCTCATTTCAAAAAATACGGCGAAAAGATTAAACTTTCCGCCATATTGCTTTCCCAAAAACTGTTGTCCGGCAGGAACTCATGCTGGTCAGCCTCCCCACCAGTCGAGAGTCTTTGGAATGGGAAGGGGGAGGTTTGGAGGGGGAAGGGCTTTCTTCAGAAAGCCCTTCCCCCTCCAATCTTTCATTCATCCAACGCCCGCATCACCTGTTCCGGAGTAATGGACTGCATACACGCATGGTTGCGATCACAGTGCTTCTTGCCGTGCAGCGTACAGGGGCGACAATCCAGCTGCGACTCAAGAACCCGATCCTTCGGCCCCGCCGGGAAAAAGCCCCATTCTTCCGTCGTGGGCCCAAACAGCGCCAAAACGGGCGTGCCGACCGCCCCCGCGAGATGCATCGGGCCGGAATCTCCCGTGATCAATAGGGAAGAGGACTTCAACAACGCGCATGTCTCACGTAGGGATGTGCGATTGGTAAAATTGCGGGATGCGGGAATCCCCTCCATGCCGTTGCCACGGCCAATGACGATCCACGGTATGCCGCGCGACTCGAAAAGCTCCATGAGCTGACGCCAGTATGCCTCTTTCCATGCCTTATCAGGGTGCGTGGCATACGGATGCAAGGCTATGGGAGGAGTGCCCGCCTTATCCGGAAGCTGTTCCAGTAGGCGTTGTCCTTGCCTGATCTCCTCATCGGAAAGCCAAATGTGGGGCAAAAGCGCGGCACGGGGAGGAGGCGTAGCCTCCACGGCAAGGGCATAACGCTGCGGGACGTTCCATAGCCTGAGTTCATTCCGGAACAGCCGCCCTTTGCTCCGCAGGAATAAACGACGCTCAAGGCCAAGTTTGCGATAGCGTTTTACAGGCCCTTTCCACAATAGGGAAAGCAAACGGGTACGCAGGGTGCCATGCAGATCGAGCAACCCCTGCCCTGCGTGGGCTTCCGCCAGATCGCGGAAAACGCCAAGCTGACGCGGAAATCTCAAATCCTCCTTGGCGAGCCCAACAATGGAACACACAGCCGGGTGCCTTTCCAAAACAGGGGCAAACGCCTCACGAGTAATGACCGTGAACGTCCACCCGCGCGTGCGGTGCCAGTATTCGAGAACTCCAGTGGTCAAGGCAACATCGCCGAGGGCGCTCAGGCGGATCACAACCCATTCCGTAGGGGCTGAGGCGTCATGAAAAGATGAAGTTGTCATGCCCGGAAACTATCAGCGGCCATTCCAAAAGAAAAGGATTTCTCTGTGGGCCCATGTGAAGAAGCTCCCCTTCCAGAAGCGAGGACAAGGGATTTGGGTTCACCCCCTCTTGCTCTTTGTGCCATGATCCGCTAAAGTCTTTCGCTGGACGGAGAGGTAGCGAAGCGGCCGTAACGCGCTCGACTCGAAATCGAGTTACCGGTGATGAGCTGGTACGTGGGTTCGAATCCCACCCTCTCCGCCATTTGAATGTCCAGCCGGGTTTGATACAGTCCAAAGTTGCTGAAAAGACTAGCAAAAGCGACGGAGGTTGTCCAAACCCGGCTTTTTTCGTGCGTGGACACGCACTCTGTTTGGGGGTATTTCTGGGGGTATCGAAATACCCCCACGGAGGCGATACCCCCATGCCCTCACCGATACCACCTTGCGTGCTGTAAAAGCTACGGAAAAAGCCCAAAAACTCTTTGACGGCAACGGCTTGTTTCTTTTTGTGTCTCCAACCGACACCAAAAGCTGGCGGCTCAAATACCGTTTTCAAGGGAAAGAAAAGCTCCTGACCCTTGGCACGTACCCCCAGACCTCACTCAAGGAAGCCCGCGAACGCGCGGCTGACGCGCGTAAACAGCTCGATGGGGGTATTGATCCCGGTGAAGTCAAAAAAGAAGAACAACAGGCGGCTGATCCCATCACCTTGGAACAGGTCGCCCGTGAGTGGTACGAAAAGCAACTGCCCGCGTGGAGCAAGCGCCACTCCGAAGACGTGATGGAACGGCTGGAAAAGAATATCTTCCCCTTCTTGGGTGACCGCCCCATTGCCGAAGTCAACGCGCCTGAACTGCTTACGGTATTGCGCCGCATTGAGGCACGAGGAGCCATAGAAACCGCCCACCGGGTGCGGGGTATCTGTTCGCTGTTTTTCCGCTATGCCGTTGCCACATCCCGCGCCGAGCGTGACCCCGCCGCCGACCTCAAGGGAGCCATCACCAACCGCATCCCCAAACCTCGCGCTGCCATCACCACACCCGACGAAGTGGGAGCGCTCATGCGGGCTATTGATGGTTTTGCCGGAACCTACACCGTCAAGTGCGCCCTGCAAATGTGTGCCCTCACCTTCTGCCGCCCTGGGGAAGTGCGCACGGCGGAATGGACGGAGTTTGACTTCAAGGAAAACCTCTGGCGCATCCCCGGCAACAAAATGAAAATGCGCATGGATCACCTTGTACCTCTCAGTAGGCAAGCACTGGATATTCTGGAAGAGTTGCGCCAGCTCACAGGCAGCGGTAAATACCTCTTCCCCAGCATCCGCACCATTGAGCGGCCCATAAGCGACATGACGTTGATTGCCGGACTTCGGCGCATGGGCTTTGAAAAGGACGAAATGAGCGCCCACGGCTTCCGGGCTATGGCAAGCACCCTGCTCAACGAACAGGGCTATTCCGCAGACGTGATCGAAAAGCAGCTTGCCCACTCTCCCATCAACAAAATCCGGGGCATATACAACCGGGCGGAGTACCTGCCGGAACGTCGCAAAATGATGCAGGCATGGGCGGATTACCTCGTAGAATTGCAAGAAAGCAGATAGTGATTTCAGAGCGACGTAACGCCTCTATTATGTCACTATACCTGTGCATACCTGAACACACAGAGCCTTTTTTTCTCAAAACATGTCAAGTGGTATAGCAAAAAAATACACCATACCTGCATATACCTGAGCACATGAAAAAGCCCCACAAGGGGCTTTTTCCGTGTTTTGGCAAAAAGCCGTGGTACGGTTGCGACAAATCCACACCAACCCAAGGAGGTTGAATATGTCGTCTACTTTGCCCACAACCGGCTTTTTACGTCTTGCTCAAGTGTTGTCTTTGGTTCCCGTCAGCAAAAGCAACTGGTGGGAGGGCTGCCGTACAGGCCGTTATCCCAAGCCGCTCAAGCTTGGGCCACGCACAACCGTGTGGCGCGTTGAAGACATCCGGGCATTCATCGAAGGTGTACACCAGCAAACCGCTCCCGCTCAGAAGTAAGGCCCACGCGGATGAAAGCCCCTGCGGACAGTCCGGCCAGCATGGAGCCTGCCATGCACCCAGACATGCACCCTGCCGTGCAGGCATGTACGCTGCCATGCACCCCGGCGTGTACCCTGGCGTGTATGCACCCTGGCATGGAGTCTGCCGCGCATCCTGCCATGCACCCTGCTTCAGAACAGGGCTTCTGCCGCAAGGGGCTCTCATCCGTACAAATCAACGTAATCAGCCTGTTGCTTGGCATAGGCGCGAACGTCACCAAATATCGGGAACTGGCTTGTGCGCTGGAGCGTTGTTTCGGCATCCGGCGTAGCCCGGATGCTGTGCGCGGCATTGTGGAGCGCCTTGCCGGGCGAGGCATTGTGCGCCGCAAGTTTGCGCGGGAAGGCATGTTGCAGGGCGTTGTTTTTGAGATGGTTCACAGCAAGCTCTGCCCCCACATCCGCCCCACGCAGGCGGGCGAGGAACCCACCATGCACCCTGGCGCGAACCCTGCCGTGCATCCACTCATGCACCCCGGCATGTACCCTGGCCCCTCTATTCTTGAGAAGATAGATAGAAAGAAAAATCTATCTATCTCTTCTCAAAATCCACTTGAACACAAAGAGCGGCTGGAGGCTCTGAACGAGGAAGACATGGCCTTTCATTGGCCGGAGCTTGCCCGATCAGGCTTCGGCACTGCCCAGATACGCCAGATCATCCAGCGGCGTGAGCAGATTGGTGAAGACATCCGCCACGTCATGCAGGGCCTGACCTATGCCGAATGGGCGCTGGCTCACAATGCCATGCACGACAAAAACGGCGCGGCGGTCACATCACCGACCAGTTGGGTTTTCAAAATTCTGGCGACCCAGGGCTACTACCCCAGACCGCCCGGCTATGTTTCACCCCATGAACAGGCAGAGCGTGACCATGCCGTGAACCTGAAAAAAGAACAGGAAGCCCACGAGGCGCGAATGACGGCGGCTTATGAAGCATGGGCGGCACAACTGCCCGCGCCGGAGAAAGCGGCCATTGTGGGGCCGCGTGAAGGCTCCCGCCTGCCTATGCCGGAAGGGGTACGCTTGCGGCAATATTTCCGTGACGAGGTTTGGCCTGCTTTGCAGGGAAACGGCCCACCATGACCACACACGCCATACTTCAGCAGGTTTCGCCACATTTCGCTCGAAAGTGAGAAAGAATGAAGCACTATGCAGCCGTATTGATTGTATTCGCCACGCTTTGCGAAGCACGGATACAACACGCCGTGTTTCTTCTTAGTGTGCAATGTTGTGATAGCAGATTCATTTGTTTGCGATTCATGACAAGGCATATCGATTTATTACGCAGTCTTTGGAGGCCGGACATGGAAAGTACAGTACCTGACTTTCCGATCGGCTCCCTACGCGGGAGGGCGGTGCTTATTCGCCTTCGTCTCAACGCTGAAATCAGAGAGGCAGAAAATGCTTAAAACAAGCCTTGCAGCGTTCGCGCTGATGCTGGTGCTTGCCGTAACGGCAGCCGCCGCAGAAACACAGGCCCCGGCCTGGCTCATTGAAGCCATTGCCCGCCAGGAATCCAGCCTGAACCCCCTTGCCGTCAATGTGGCGGGCAAGGATTACCACCCGGCAGGAGGCCGAGGCTATCATTGCCGCCGCCCAGGCCAGCGGCAAGAGCTTTGACGTGGGACTCATGCAGGTGAACCGCTGGTGGATAGAGCGGCACAACATCTCGCCCGCGTCCCTGCTTGATCCTGACGTGAACCGCCAGTGGGGAGTCTGGATACTGGAACAGGAAATCGCCCGACACGGCTTCAACTGGCAGGCCGTGGGCAAGTATCATTCGCCGGATGCAGAGCGCGGGCGGCAATACGCATGGAGAGTCTACACCGCCGCGCAGAAAAACAAGCCTGCCGTCACCGCGCCCACCCCAGCCACACCCAGCGCAGCCGCGCCCACCCCAGCCACGTCTACCCCAGCCACGCCAAGGACAAGCCATGCCCACCAAGAAAAAAGCCGTGACAACCTATCTGACGGAGGAGGAGTTCAGCGCCGTGCAGGCCAGCGCCAACCGGGCCGGATTGTCACTCTCTCGCTTCCTGGCCCTGACCAGCCAGGGCCAGCCGGTGAAAAGCCTTGAGCACCAGCGCGAACGCATGGAGCTTCGGCGCATGAAGGGCGAAATGGGCAGCATCGGCGGCCTGCTCAAGCAGGCCTTGGCCCAGAGCGGCGACAAGTCTCACATTTACCCTGTGTTGCGCACTCTGGACAACTGCTTGCGGGCCATGCAGAACCTGATCGCCAAGCTGTGAGGCCGGTATGATCAGCCGCCACATCCCGGTGGAGCCGGAAAACGACAATTACGGACGGCTGGCGCGCTACCTTGCCCGCATTGGCGAATACGCCGACGACAAGGAGCCGCCCGCCATGACGTGGTGCGCCGGTTGTGTGGGCGGGGATGACTACGCCGAGGGCATTGCCGAGGTGCAAGACACCCAGGTGCTGAACACCCGTGTGCAGTCGGCCAAAACCTACCACCTTGTGGTCAGCTTCAGGCCGGAAGACCAGGCCAGGCTGACCCCGGAAGTGTTGCGGAGCATTGAACAGCGTTTCGCGGCGGCGCTGGGCTTGTCCGAGCACCAACGCCACTGCGCCGTGCATACCGACACGCAGAACATCCATTTGCAGGTGGGTTACAACCTCATCCATCCGACCACGCTGACCCGCAACGATCATTCGTGGGATTACAACAAGCGCGATGCCCTGTGCCGGGAGCTTGAGCGCGAATACGGCCTGACCGTGGACAACGGCATGGAGCAGGAACGCGGCCAGAGGGAGCAAGCCGACCGCCTCAATGAGCGCGCCCTGGCGCTGGAAGCCCAGCAGGGCTTGCAGTCCTTTGACAGCTATGTGCGGGAACACAAGGACAGCATTCTTGCGGCATTGGAAACCGCCCCAAACTGGCAGAACCTGCATCGTACTTTGTATCGGCACGGGCTGGAAATCCGCCCCAAGGGCAACGGCCTCATCATCAAGAATCTTCACGGCAAACAGGCGGTGAAAGCCAGTGACGTGGACAGGTCTTTATCCAAGGGCAAGTTGGAAAAAGTGCTGGGAGCCTTTGTGCCGTCTACTCCAACACTGGATAAGGAAAAAAGCCGCTACCGCAGCAGGCCCGTGCAGCGCAGCCCGCAGGGTGAAGCCCTGTACGCGCGGTATCAGGCAGAAGCCGCCGACCGTAAACAGCAGGCCGAAAGTGAAAAGGCCTGGCAGGTTGATACCCTGGCAACCATTCGGGAAAAATGGCGGCTGAAACGGGCGGAAATAGAAAAATCCACTCTGCTCAAGCAGAATCGTCGTAATCTGATCCAGTATGCCCGCAAAAAAGAAGCGGCGGAGCTGGCCGAAGCCAGGGCGCGTTTGCAGCAAGAGCAGACCGTGCCGCGTTACGAGTCGTGGAACGACTTCTTGCGCCGTCACGCCGAACAGGGCGATGAAACCGCCCTGGCCGTCCTGCGCTCCCGCAAGCAGCCGGTGGAAGTGGAAGGCCCGCCCCCCGCACCCAAGCCTCCCGCACTGGCGGCACTTAAGGCCGAATACGCGGAAAAGCAGCTTGAGGTCTTGCACGACACCGACCAGACCCGCAAGGGCAAGAAAACCCTGCTTGCCTATCTGCGTATGGAAGAATTGCTCAAGGAGGGACACGGCCTGAATCTGCGCCCGGAAGACGTGACCCGCAGCGTGGACAATAAGGGTGCGGTGGTCTTCATCCTGCCCGGCGGCGGCAAAGTGCGGGACACCGGCAAAGAAGTGCTGTTTTCAGGTGCGGACGAGCTGGCCGTCAAGGTTGCGGAAGGCTATGCACGGAAAAAACAGGCCGGACGGGTACAATTTGATAGAGAGCACCTTGGTTTTGACGTGGAAATCAAGAAAAATCCGGCACACCAATGCAGCGCTCATGAGCGATAACACAATGATCTATTTCAGTTTAGCAAAAAATCACTAAAAAATATATGCTACCTTTTCTTTGTTGTTCTGCGAATATGACGCTCTTTTCTGCGAAGTTTTAACTCTGCTTTTTCTTTTTCTTTTAATGCAGCATCTCGTTCGGCTGTAAGCGTAGTGATTGTTTCATTTTTAGCTTCATTTAGTGCACTTATAACAGGACTAAGCTTATAGCCTCTCAATTTTGCAAATTTAATAAGTTGCGCGTACTCATCAGATTGAACATAAATTTTAATGTTTTTATCATCTGTAAAGCCTTGTAATAAATTGTGCAGCGCCTTGTCTATGTCATAACCGAGCCTAGTCATGGAGTAATCTGAAATATCAAATCCCAACTTGGCAAGTTTTTTAATATCATCCTTCATTTCGCTAGAAACGTAATGCGTAATTGGGTTAAAGATAAATTGAGACAATTCAAATTTATTTACAGGTTCATTACCAAATAAATTAAAATACGCAGTAAGGGCTTCCTTTGTTGTTGAAATATTGTCTTGAGCACCACGCAAACGTGCTGATATATTAAATGCATAAGACTTTGTTACGACATATGAATTTAATTTGTATGGTGATTTTTTTTCAACGCTAACATTTTTACTCATTGCAGCCAAAAATATTTTTGTATCAAGCTGAGCTATTTCATTAATTTCTTGCTCACTTCTATATTGCGCTTTTTTTGACCTTTGCGCTTGCTCATGCAACAAAGCAAATGTAGAAGTGTACTCTTCTGAGTTGGGATCTATTGTAGCTACCTCATCTATACTTTGAATAGTTGCAAACGGAATTGATTCCTCAATAATCCTCGATAAAAAACCAATGCTATTATCTTTTTCGTAGTAATTTTTTAAATACATTTCAAAGGTCAAATTTTTCCTATCTTTTTGTTTGTAATAGTAACCCTTAACAAAAACATTAAGTATTGTTTCATCTGATAACTCTTCAGAAACAAACGGAAGTGATTCCCCAAAATAATCATATGTTCTTATTGAAATTCTTGCATGCCTTGCGCACTCTACTAAGCATTCATCAGGTATAATTATTGATGCCCCAGCATCATTGAGCATTTTGAGTATTGCAAAATTACTTTTATATTCTGGACATTCTTTTACAAGACTGTCTAAAATAAAATCAGTATCTAGAATAAATATCTTCCCATTCAATTTTGAGTTATAAAATTCGTGTAAGTAGGGATTTATTCCAAGAGCATACATCGAGGTGTAGCTCATGGCAAGTATATAAATTACCTCAACAATGTCTGCATCTCCAGAAGAAAGAACATCAGACGTTGCTAAAATGAAAATTTTTCGAACTTTTGGGTCTAGCTGTAAAATTGAATCCAATTTTTCTATATCAGCATGGTTATAGGACGGTGGAGCATCGCTATCATTGTAAACAGAACTAACAATATCAATAGAATATCTTTTTAATATCTCAAGCAAATATTCGCGTGTAATGTTTATTATTTTTCCGCGATCAGCATCTGACAGTATTTCACTTCCTATGGCATCTATCTTTGATATTATCTTATATCCAATTCCATTTATTTTATTTTCAATACTAGAAGATACAAATATATATCTTTCTGCAACATCTTTTGCTATAACAAAGTCATAATTTGATTTAGCTAAGATTTTTTCTTTTACTAGATCTAAAACTATTTCTTGTAATAGTTCACTGTCTACTTTTATCTTAAATTTATCTCCCAGTGAATCACTTATTGTTTCAAGAGATACTGGAGACGTTGCGTTTGACGCACAAAATGAAATAATAAAATTTTTAATAAATGAATTATTTGTATCCTGATTTTTATTTTGCTCAAACAGCAAGATTGAAGCCTTTAGAATTTCTTTTTTGTGCTGTTCATTCGTGTTTAAAAAATTCTCTTCAGGTTTCTTTTCAAGAAGCATTTTAATTGGATCTGGATAATATTTTAACCAAAGTGCAGAATTATTCTTTGACAAGTGAAAACATAATGTTTTTTGGTCAAAACATTCGGCAGAAACTTTATATTTTTTGGCTTCGTCTTCAATCTTTATTTTTTCTGTAGAAGACACTCTTTTACTGGTGACATAAACAAAATGTGTATACTCAATGTTATTTTCTTCTAATTTTTTTAGAGTCTTTTCTACTTTGTTTTGAGTACAAATTTCCATAGAAAATTGAAAAATTGTTCTTTCTTTTAGCTTTCCATCAAAAAATTTTACTAAAGTTGCATCAATTCCTTTATCTTTAAATCCACCAAATGGTTTTATTTCGTTATATCCACAAAGATGCATAACTTCTAATGCAACATTTTCAAATTTTAAAAAATCTGTATCAGATTCCAAAAAGTTCATCATAAAATCAAGCGAGCTGCTCATTCTAATCTCCCACAAAATGATTACGGGCATATGCCAATATGTGTTACAAATAGTTAACAGCTATACCTTAGGTGTTGTCAATATCGTTTTGCAGCTTCTACCACAGCATCCAGTATTTCACCGGGTTTCACGCCGCAAGCCCGCGCGATCTTGATAAGCATATCAAGGTTGGGTACTCGCTTGCCCATTTCTAGCGATGAGTAAAAGCCCTTACTGACCCCCACGATATTCACAAGGTCTTGTTGCGAGAGGCCAGCCGCGTCCCTGTAGCGCCGCAATATGCCGGGCAGAAAATGTCGGGCAATTTTTTCGTCTGAATAATTTTCCATAACCTACTAAATAAGGGATTGCTTTTTGTTTGTTGACAGTCTATTGACTCTCAATTGAGAGCCTATAGGAGGTCAACATATGACGTATTGGGAACCCGAAGGCTTCCACCTGCTTGGTGAAGGTATATCGGCCAAAGAGGTCTTGAACAGAATGCGGGAGGCCACCGGCACAACCTCACAAAGAGAACTGGCTGACTGGCTTGGGGTGCGCCAGTCTCTGCTTTCGGACGCACAGCGGCGCGACATCATCCCGATACGTTGGATGCGGCTGTTGATCGAAAAACAGGTAAAGCACAACCCTGTATGGATTTTGACCGGCCAGGGAGAAAAACTCTGGTAGGCATCCCTTCCACCTTCCGGGGGTGCGCGTCAACGCGCATGCAGTGCGCCAAGCCTCATGCGTTCGGCCTGCGGGCTTGTGCAGGTTCGTCCACTGCGTTCCCTCCCTTCCGCGCCCTGCGGCCTCTCTCCTTGCGTTTGTCACACTGACATCCCCCCCTACAGGCGGCGCGGGCTGCCAGACGCTGTTGCGTGCAAAACCGTGCGGTAGGCTTCGCTATCTGAAAAATGACCTTTCCCTGGCGTGGGAGGGGGCAGCACCTATGGGCAAATGCCCCCTCCCGCCGCCGGGGAAAGGTTCTCCGGGGGAGAGAGGCAAAAGCCAAGGAGAAAATAAGATGAACAGCTACGAAGCCAAGCAGGAAGCCCGCCGCCAGCGTTACCTTGACCGCGCCGAGCAGGCGCAACAAGAATTTCAGACCACCCATGACCGCGCCCATGCAATGGCCTCTGTTATCCCTTTCGGTCAGCCCATTCTGGTGGGACACCACAGCGAAAAGCGCGACCGCAACTACAGGGGCAGGATTCACGACACGTTCGGCAAAGCTTTTGCCGCGCTGGACAAGGCCAAGCACTACGAAGAGAAAGCCGCCAGCGTGGGGCATGGCGGCATTTCCAGCGACGACCCGGACGCCATGCAAAAGCTCCGCGCCAAGCTGGAAGAGATGGAGCGCTGCCAGGCCCAAATGAAAGCCGCAAATCAGGCCATCCGCCGTCACAAGACCGACGAGGCCCGCGCCGCCGCGCTGGTGGCCCTTGGTTTCAGCGAGGCCGAAGCGCAAACGCTGGTCAAGCCGGACTATGTGGGCCGCTTGGGCTTTCCTGCCTTCAGCCTTTCCAACAACAACGCCAACATGCGCCGCGTGAAAGACCGCATTGCCGAGCTGGAACGCGCCGCCATCCGCCAGCCCAGGGAAGAAGAGGCCGAAGGCTATACCTACAGGGAGGACACCGAAGAAAACCGCGTGATGTTTGTCTTTGACGGCAAGCCCGTTGAAAACATCCGCCAGCTTTTGAAGTCCCACGGCTTCAAATGGTCGCCCAGCCGTGGCGCATGGGTTCGCCAGCTCACCGCCAACGCCATATATGCCGCCCATGAACTCAAGCGCCGCATGGCGACATTGAGCGCCGAAGCATAACACCCACCCTACAGGGGAGGCCCGGCACCAACCGGGCACCCCTGAAAAATTTTCGCGGCTTGCGGCCCGGCGTTGTATCTACGCCGGGCCGCAAGCCGCAACGGCGGCGAGGCCGCCGCACAGTCCAAGGCAAAAAGAAAGCAGCATGTTGAGATTCGCGCTAAAACGCTTGAAATATACTGGAAGAGTCCACAAAATTTACGTTACACGCTGTTTGCCAAATATAAAAAGCAACCAGCGCGCCGGAGCAGCCTGAATTATTGTATTTTCAAACGCATGGCGACCCGGCTTGTTAAACCGTAGCGTTTTTCTTCGTCCAGAATTTCATTGATAAATTGCGGTATTTCTGTCGCATTCAGTATTGAAAATCCGAGTTTTGCATAAAAAGGCGCATTCCAGGGAATATGTCTGAACGTCGTTAGGTAGAGGGCTGTCTTTTCCCGCAGCCTCAGATGTTCAGCAACATGCCCTATCAGTGCAGAGCCTATTCCTTTACGCATGTGATCAGGATGCACATCCATCTGCGCCAGCAATGCGACGTCTTCAACCAGTTGCACAAGGGCGTAGCCCACAGGCTGTCCGTTTCCGTCAAGTGCCACCCAGAGCAAGCCTTCCCGAACAGCCTCACGCAAGACGCTTTCCGGCACCGAATCTGAGCGGATATGCTCAGGAATGGAACCGGGCGGAAAAATGCCCGCTGCGGCAATTTCAATGGCAGCCAGCAAGGGAACATGGGCAGGCGAGGCCCGTTCTATGTGGTATTCATGTGGTAATTGCATAGTTCTGTTCGGTATGTGGTGTTCAAGGCAAAGTCAATAACACCATTTTTGTCACCCCTTCCGCCTTCCGGGGGTGCGCGAGGTCGCGCATGGAGTGCGCCAAGCCTCATGCGTTCGGCCTGCGGGCTTGTGCAGGTTCGTCGCGCACTCCTCCCTTCCGCGCCCTGCGGCCTCTCTCCATGCGTTTGTCACACTCCATACCCCCCTACAGGCGGCGCGGGCTGCCAGACGCTGCTGCGTGAAAAGCCGTGCGGTAGGCTTCGCTATCTGACAAATGACCTTTCCCTGGCGTGGGAGGGGGCAGCACCTATGGGCAAATGCCCCCTCCCGCCGCCGGGGAAAGGTTCTCCGGGGCGGAAAGGCACAAAAGCCAAGGAGCAAACACCATGATCAGCGGAAAGACCCTTCAAGAATTGGCCCTGGAAGTGGAACGGCAGAGCAACGCGCAGCACGATCTTATTGTGCCCTCCGGCCAGATGGAAATGCGAGCGCATGACGGCCTTGCCCCGGCCCTGGCCGTCAAGGGCGAAAGCGACCTGTTCCCCATGACCGAAACCGGCCACGATACCCTTGCAAGCCGCCTCAATATCCCAGGACGCTATTATGAGCGCATGCGCGCCGAAGCCCCCGCGCTCTTGTCCTACAATGTCAACGAATGGTTGCGGCAGGAGAGTGAGCAAGGCGTTTCCCGCATGGTGCGCACGCTGGACGGCCAGGCCCGCGCTGTACTTTCCGACAAGTACAAGCGCCTTGATAATCACGAATTTTTGATGACGGTTTTTCCCGTTCTGCTGGAAGCCGGAAAGCGCGACGGCACCACTGTAGAGGTGCAGAGTTCCGAAATCACCGAGCGCCGTATGTATGTGCAACTGACCTTTGAAGGGCTGGAAATGGAATTCCCCGTCAACCGCCAGAGGCGGCAGGTGGGCGAAGTCGTCAAGGCGGGCCTTGTGCTGAAGAATTCCGAAGTGGGCTACGGCTGCCGGGAAATCAGCTTCCTTGCCTACACCCTGGCTTGCACCAACGGCCTTATTTTGCCGCGCTCCCTTGGTTCCTTCACCACCCGCCATGTAGGCGGCAGGCAGGGCAACGGCAGCTTGTTTGCCCTGTCGCAGGAGGCGCAGCAGGCGGACGCCCGCGCCTTTGCCCTGGCAACGCGGGACGCCGTGCGCCAGATGGTAAGCCGGGACAACTTGCAAGAGCTGGTCAACAGGATGCAGGCCGCCAACGGTCGCCCCATCACCGGCCACGTTGAGCAGAGCGTCAAGGTGCTGGGCAAGTCCTACAGCCTCACCCAGGACGAGCAGGACAACATCTTGCGCCACCTCATCACCGACGGTGACCTGACCCACTACGGCCTGACCAACGCCATAACCCGCAGCGCCCAGGACGCACCGAGCTATGACCGGGCCATTGAGCTGGAAGAAATCGGCGGCGTGTTCCTGCACCTGCCGGAGCGGCAACAACCGTTTCTTGATTTTCAAAAGAGGTATTCAGTTTACGTGTCGCCACGGGGTAAAAATCCCACTGGGCCAGCTCAAGAGGGTTGATCGTCTCCTGATCCTTGTGTTTCAGCACGCAAAAGACATACACGTCCGCATGACGTTTCTTTTCCCCCACGTAATCAAGACCATCCCAAAATTTTGTCTTGGCGATACCAAAGGAAATCTTCGAGAACGCCTTCTGCTTCCATGATTGAATATAAGCGGATGTTTTGACTTCTATTTTGATCCCTTCAGGAGACAGGAGGTCATAGCTTTCCCACGTCTGGCTGATTTGGGTACCGCATCCCATCGCCTTAGCCACGAGATATTCCGCCAGCTTGCCGCGTTCCGTATTGCTGACCAAATCCGAAAAGGCCCACGCCCAAAAATCCTGAAGGCTATGTTCACCGTCCATCCCTTGAAAGCATTCTTTGCCGTTCTTGCGTGTTGCCTGTATAGCCGGGAGTTGTGCCATACTTTCCCTCACTCATTATAAGTAGTGAAAAATTCTCTGTACAAGGTAGGTTACTGAAATTAAGCTACCCATTCTCCACAAAGCGCTTCCGCCTGCTGCAATACCGTCTGCACAGCACTATCCTGTAAATCCGGGGGGTAACCATACCTCCGCAATATTCTCTTGACCAATACGCGCAGGCGCGCCCGTGCTGATTCTCGATGTGCCCAATCCACGGAAACATTGGCCTTCAGGCTTATCAAAAGTTCGTGGGCTATTACCTTAAGACTATCGTTCCCCATCACCTGTACGGCACTTTTATTTTCCGCCAGAGCATCATAAAACGCGATCTCGTCTTCCGTCAGTCCAGACTCCTCCCCCTGTTCTCTGGCCTTTCTGATATCGACTGCAAGTTCAATAAGTTCTTGTATGACTTCAGCGGCAGTCAACGCATTGGAGTGGTACCGCGCTATCGAGTCTTCCAGCCGTTCGGAAAAAGCCCGCGTCTGGACAATGTTGTTTCGGCTTCTGGAGCGGATGCCGTCATTCAGAAGCTTTCGCAAAGACTCCAGAGCCAAATTTTTCTGACGCAGTTGACGGACTTCCTCCAAAAATTCGTCGGAAAGAATGGAAGTGTCAGGGCTTGTGATTCCCACCGCTTTGAGGATATCCACGATTTCGGTTGAGACAACGGCGCGGCTGACGATCTGCTGGATGGCGAAGTCGCGCTCTTCCCTGCTTTTGCCCGAACCGGTGCGGCTCTTGACCAACGCGGTATTGATGGCCTGAAAAAACGCCACCTCTTCCCGCACCTGTGCGGCCTCGTCGCTCGCCCCCGCCAGCGCATACGCCTTGGAAAGTGCAAGCACGACATCCTGATAACGCCGGTGAGCCTTCTTCTTGCCTTCAGGCGTCGTTTCCTTCGCAGCGTCCTTTTGCTGCATATCCAGAATCCATTCAATCGCTTCCGCCATCATGACCATGCGTTCATGCGGAGCACCTCCAAGCGGCGTCATGTAGTCAAATCCATGATACATGGCGCGCACCACGTCGAGCTTCTCCAACAGGACAGCGACAGCCTGCGCCTCATCAATACCGGTCTTCTCACGATCTGCGGAAGAATATTGGCTCAACGCATTTTTAAGACTCTGGGCGATACCAATGTAGTCCACCACCAGCCCGGCAGGTTTGTCCCGAAATACTCTGTTGACGCGGGCTATGGCTTGCATAAGCCCGTGCCCACGCATCGGCTTGTCGATGTACATCGTGTGCATGCAAGGGGCATCAAATCCCGTCAACCACATATCCCGCACGATCACCAGCTTGAGCGGATCATTCGCATCCCGTGTCCGCTTGGCGAGAAGGTCGCGCCTTCCCTTGGTTCCGATGTGCTGCTGCCACTCCTGAGGATCACTTGCGGAACCAGTCATAACGATCTTGAGCGCGCCTTTATCATCATCCTTACTGTGCCATTCAGGGCGTAATGCTACGAGAGCATCGTACAGAGCCACGCAAATACGGCGGCTCATGCAGACTATCATGCCCTTTCCTTCCAAAGTAGCTGTCCGTGCCTCAAAATGTTTTACGATATCTTCAGCAATGAGCTTCAGCCGCTTCTCGCTCCCGACCAGCGCCTCGATCCCCGACCACTTGCGTTTAAGGGCTTCCTGCTGAATCTCGTCCTCATCCTCAAATTCCGCATCCACGGCTTCGTCCAGATGCGGACGTTCATTTTCATCAAGCTCAATGCGGGCAAGGCGGCTTTCATAATAGAGGGGGACGGTCGCGCCGTCTTCCACGGCACGGCTGATATCGTAAATGTCAATATAGTCGCCAAAAATACGAGGCGTATTCACATCGTCAGCCTCGATAGGCGTTCCGGTAAACCCGATAAAGGAGGCTCCGGGCAACGCGTCGCGAAGATATTTGGCAAACCCATAAGAAATTTCACCGGTATCTTTCTTTACCTTGGCTTTCAAACCATACTGGCTCCGGTGCGCTTCATCGGCAATGACGACCACATTGCGCCGCGATGTCAGCACGGGGTATTCGTCGCCCTTTTCCGGGGAAAACTTCTGAATCGTAGTGAAAATGACGCCCCCGGAATCGCGGTTGAGGAGCCGCTGGAGATCTTCGCGACTCTCCGCCTGTACAGGCGTCTGCCTGATCAGATCACGGCACATGGAGAACGTGGAAAAGAGTTGATCATCAAGATCATTGCGATCGGTAAGAACCACAAGCGTGGGATTCTGCATAGCGGGATGCAGGACGAGCCGCCCGGCATAAAAAGCCATGAGCAAACTCTTTCCCGATCCTTGCGTATGCCAGATGACCCCGGCGCGCTTATCGCCCTGCGGCAGAGACGCCTTTACCGTACAATCCACGGCATGGCGAACGGCATGGAACTGATGATACCCCGCCAGAATTTTGATGAGCCCGTCTTTCTCCAGAAAAACCGTACAATACCGGATAAGATCCAGAAAACGCCGCCGTTCAAAAACGCCTTCCGTCAACACGGAAAGTTCGGGCGTTCCCTTGGGAGCTACGGATAGGCCATCAATCGTGCGCCACGGCATGAAACGTTCCTCATCCGCGGACAAGGAGCCAATGCGGGCCATCATGCCATCGGAGGTAAGGAGAACGGCATTGGTATGAAACAGCGCGGGGATTTGTTGCTTGTACGTCTGCAACTGATTGAACGCCGCCGACAAGGTGGCGTTTTCATCACCGGGAGCTTTCAACTCGACAACGGCCAACGGCAAGCCGTTGACGAACACGACGACATCCGGCCTGCGATTGATGCGCCCCGCAACAACAGTAAACTGGTTGACAACCATCCAGTCGTTGGCATCGGGATTGTCAAAGTCAAAAATGCGCACCTTACCGGAGGTAAGCACGTCGTCCTCTCCGAAATATTCCACATCCACGCCTTCCACGAGGAGCTTATGGATGCGTCGGTTCTCCTCAAGCAGATTGGGCAGTTCGCATTGTGTCAACGTTCGGATGGCATCGGCTCTAGCCTCCGCAGGCAGTCCGGGATTGAGCCTGCCTATGGCCTTTTCAAGGCGCCCGCGCAGAATGACCATATCATAGCTTTCCCGTTCCGGGCGTTTCCCGTCAGGCCCGATATTCTCTTCTCTTTCCACCGCATAACCAAGGTCTGCGAAGTATGACAGCAAGGCGGATTCAATATCAGCTTCGGAGAGAAAGGCCATGACTGCTCCTTACAGGAAAAGATTACACAATGTCAGCAACCATCTTTTCAGCATCCGGGACACGCAGTTCTCCTGAAATGAGTTTGGGGAGAAGAGTGTCACGAAGAGAGGTAAGTACTTCGTTCTTTAACACGTTACTATTTATTTTTTTGTAATAAACTTCAACTAAACTCGAATATGCCCTCTGTAGCACTTCAGTTGGAGCAACAACGGGATATGCCATAATAGCATTTTTATCCCCTCTAGGCATCTTTGACCCTTTTGCCGTCTGCATCATAAAATTAAAAAAAGCATCGCATATGAGTATATTAAAAATAAAATAATTTGTGCCTACTATTGAAGGGCAAAAATCGAGAACATCATTTGATCGTCCTCCATCAAAAGTAGCAAACCATATTTTTTTGAAATATGGACGTATATTTGAAACCAATATATGCCCAGTACAAAAAGCTGGAACAGAATCTGTGGTTGGTAAACTTGATGCTTTTGTAATTCCTTTTTTATCAGAGAGCATATTTTCTGTGGAAACATAGTTAGATTCTGTCAATTTATCTGACTTTATTCGTTCAGAATAAAATGTAATTAAGTCACCAAGTTTTTTCCGTTCCCACCCTTCCGGCTTTCCTTCATCATCTAAACGATCAGGGAACAAATCCGCAATCTCACGGCTCATGCCCTCTGGCTGGCGACCTTCCATCTTGGCGTGTACCGGCCCAAAATCCACGAACCAGTCCTTGAAAATCGCCTGCGCCATTGCTTCAAGGGTGGCATTCTGACGGCGATTGAGTTCTATCTTGTCGTCCAGCGTGCCGAGAATATGGGCGATAGCTTGTTGCTCTGAAAGAGCAGGGAGTTTTATAGGAAAAGATCGAAAATAGGCTAAATTAGTCTTTGGGACACCCGTAGACTCACTATCACGTATAATTTTTTTTATTATATTTTTTTGTGTTAAATAATAGTATACAAAATACGGATCAGCTTTACTAATATCAACTCTTAAACGCATCTGATTAGAAGATAATAAATACAAATTGTACAAAGCATTTTTTGGTATTATACCTATTTGTCCAATTGTTCCTTTTTTTGTAAATATGATATCAAATTTTCTCGCCGTACTTCGTGATAACCTATCTAAAACAATATTATCTACAAAACAATAGCCCTGATCAATATATCTAAACTTACCAATAGATAAATTACAACCACGAATAACAGGAATCCCTTTATGCTTATAACATGATGAAGGCAAATTAGATCCAAAAGGACCATCGACAAATCCATATTTGCAGCCATCAGCAATATCGCTTAATGTCGTCTCCATATACATAAAAATTAACACCTATGTTCAAACAAAGCTAAATTCTTCAAAATTTCCTTATCCAACCTCGCCCCTTCCTCCATCTGCGCCTTTAATTCCGCAGTAAGACGGGCCATCTTCTCGGCAAAGGGTTCGGTATCCTCTTCCTGTTCTTCCGCGCCAACATAGCGCCCTGGCGTGAGGACGTGACTCTGCGTTCGGATTTCTTCCAACGTTGCGGATTTGCAGAAGCCCTGCACATCCTCATAAGCTCCTGCATCAGGTTCACCACGCCACGCGTGATAGGTATCCACAATCTTCCTGATGTCCGCATCCGTCAGTTCCCGACGGGTGCGATCCACCATTACGCCCAGTTTCCGGGCATCAATGAACAATACTTCCCCCCGACGATCTCGCCATGTTCCGGCCTTCGTCACGGGATGCTTATTCTTTGCAAGGAACCACAGGCAGGCCGGGATCTGCGTCGAATAGAAAAGCTGGCCCGGAAGCGCGATCATGCAATCCACAATATCGCCTTCTACCATTGCCTTGCGAATATCACCCTCTCCCGACTGCGTGGACGACATCGAGCCGTTGGCAAGCACCACGCCCGCCGTACCATTGGGGGCCAGATGGTGGATGATATGCTGAAGCCAGGCGAAGTTGGCGTTCCCTACCGGTGGGATGCCATATTTCCAGCGCCCGTCTTCCCGGAGCTTGTCCCCGCCCCAGTCCGACACGTTGAACGGCGGATTGGCAAGAATGAAGTCAAACCGCTCGTCGCGCAGTTCATCTTTGTGAAAACTTCCTTCATTGTTCCACCTGATGTCGGAATCAATGCCACGCACGGCAAGGTTCATCTTGGCAAGACGCCATGTTGTGTAGTTCGACTCCTGCCCGTACACCGCGATGTCGCCAAGGCGTCCGCCGTGCTCACGCATGAACGTTTCCGACTGGACAAACATGCCGCCGGAACCGCAGCAGGGATCATAAACCCGCCCGGAATAGGGTTCGAGCATCTCCACCAGCACACGCACAACGGAACGGGGCGTGTAGAACTCCCCACCCCGTTTGCCTTCCGCTCCGGCAAACTGCCCAAGAAAGTATTCGTACACACGCCCCAACACGTCCTTGGAGCTGTCCCCGTTCCCATTGAGATTGATATTGGAAAAAAGGTCGATAAGCTCACCAAGCATGATCTTGTTGAGCGCGGGTCGTGCGTAGTCCTTCGGCAAAACGCCCTTGAGTGACTCATTGTCCTTCTCAATAGCACGCATGGCATCGTCTATGAGCGTACCGATGGTCGGAAGCTTGGCATTGTCCTTGAGGTACGCCCACCGGGCCTCCTGCGGAACCCAAAAGATGTTTTCGGCTGTGTACATATCCCGATCTTCCGCATCTTCAGGGTATTCCGAGGCCAGAATTTCGGTGTGCTTCGACTCGAACGCATCGGAAATATATTTAAGAAAAATCAATCCGAGAGCCACATGCTTGTAATCCGAGGGTTCCATATTGCCACGCAGCTTGTCTGCGGCCTTAAAGAGTTCAGCTTCAATCCCAAGCTGCGCTCCCGTATCCTGCGTTTCCGCCTTTTTCCTGCCTCGTGCCATGACGACTCCTGATTGCTGTTTTTAGTGAGAATAGAAGAGACATCCTCAAAAAGAAAGGGCTGTCCCCAGTTGGCGACAGCCCTTTATGCCGGAACGCAGTCTCATCTTCATTCCAAATCCCAAGATAACAAGAAAAAGGGCTAAGAAATACGTTGTTACTGAGACAACGCCTGCCGGACAACATCCGGGGCGACCTCAATGACCCTCAAATAGGCGCGTGCCGCAGGATCAGGCTGGCGCTTGCCCTGTTCCCAGTTGCGGAGGGTATACAGCGAAAGCCCGAATGCCGACGCGAAGACGGCCTGTGAAAGCCCCATACGCTGGCGAATGCTTCGCACGTCGATTGTTTCCGGGGCCTGCACGGGATCAAAACGGTGCTTCACATACTCGGTTTCCGGGGCAGAACCTTCCATAATGTCAACAGCCTGCCGGAGCCCTTCAAGAATGGTCTGTGCTTCAGTGTTCATTACTTATTCCTCCCGTATTGCGAAAGGATCGCGGTCAACTTTTTCATTTCGTTCTTTTCAGCGGCGCTCAGGTTGGCCTTTGCGCTTTTTTCGAACATGGCGAGAGCGAACAACGGGATTACCTCAGAGTAGTAATAGTAGATGACGCGGAATCCTCCACTCTTGCCCCCGCCTCTTCGCGCCCACCGAACCTTTCTGACGCCGCCCGTCCCTTCCATGATGTCACCGGCAGTCGGATTTTCCGCAAGGTATGCGATAAGATCCATCCGTTCCTCATCCGAAACAAGGGCCTTTGCCGTCCGCAAAAAGGATTGCGTTTCGATTACGGTCATGGGTGCGTCTTTCATAAGCAGATTGTAAGCCAATGACTTACCCTGTCAAGTCCCTTCTCTTCTTCCCATTCACCACCGGAGAGCAAACCGGAGAAAACTTTTATAGTAATATTTTTATATATGTAAAATCAAAATATTACGCTAAAAATACAAGTCCACCCTCTCCGCCACTTGGAAACTCCAAGACATCCGATAAAATCCGAAAAGCCCTTGACCTGAATGGTTGAGGGCTTTTTCTGTGTTCAACGTTGTCTGAAAAATCCTTTTCCACGACTCTATTCGAGGTGCATTTTACCGTATCTTGATTTTCTACGTCCATCATGCTTCAGCTTGTGTACTCCTAAGACGTATCTCCACAGACTTTTTCATGATGGCTTTGTGCAACAGCCTTCTGCTTATCCTGCATCTATCCAATGGAAAGGAGCAGGAATTGTCTCACAGCTTGTTCTTCTTACGGTTGTATGCCGTAAAGGAACGATTCTATGGATAAGGCCATTGTGAAAAAAAGAAAAAAGCATTGACATAAAAGATGCCGTATTCTATCCTCTAGAAGAAGTGTAAGGGGAGTAGCTGGGTCCTTGAGACCCCGGTAGCGTCAACAGCATGGCTTTACGGCCTGGCGTTACCATCAAGTGTTTGCTTGATAAGTGAGACCTTCACGGCAGTCATGCCGTGAAGGTCTTTTTTCTTTATCAGGCATCGCCTCACATTCTGCCCACTTTCAGCGGCTGTTCAGGAACGTACACCGTCCCTGTTTTTCCATACTCAACCGTTAGGACAGAAGAATGTTTGCACGCTTTTTGCCTCAGACCGTCCCTTTTTTCGAGCTTCTGGTACAGCAGAACGCCCTCCTGCAAGAGATGTCGGAGGCGCTCGCCGTCGTCATGGACAACACGGAAGCGTCGGAGCGCCATCTGAAGCGGATCAACCTGTTGGAAGAAGAGGCGGATCGGCTCTATCGGAGCATCACTCAGCATCTCTCCCAGACGTTCATCACACCCATCGATCGTGAGGATATCCATGCGATCAACATGGCCCAGGAACGGGTGGCGGATAAGATACAGCATCTTGCCAACCGTTTTTTTGTTTCCGGGTTCATGTACCAGCGTTTTCCCGCTCAGATGATCACGGAAAGGATCCGGGGGATGCTGCGGGATACGAAGTCCATGCTGGATGAAATTTCCATGAAGAAAGAGGTGTCCGCGCACATCCATACGCTCAAATCCAGGAAGTCCGACTGTGAAATGTTCCAGTCGACCGGGCTTGCCGAGTTGATGGACAGCGAGATCGAAACGTTTGAACGCGTCAGGGAGCTCATCCTCTGGGGGCAGGTCTACGACCGCATGGAGCGCACGGTCGATGCTGTATCGGATCTCGCAGACACGCTTGAGGAGGTTGCGCTGAAGTATGTTTGACGTTTCCTTCCTCCTTATTCTGATCATCATCGTGGCGTTGATCTTCGATTTCACCAACGGCGCTCACGACTGCGCCAACGCCATCGCTACCGTGGTTTCGACCAAGGTGCTGAGCCCTCGGACTGCCGTCATCATGGCAGCCACCCTCAACCTGATCGGGGCGTTTTTAGGGACAAAGGTCGCCAACACGCTCGGATCGGGCATTGTCCACCCCGATATTGTCGCAAACTGCCAGCCGCTGGTGCTTGCGGCCCTGATCGGGGCGATAGGCTGGAACCTGTTCACATGGCATTTCGGGATCCCCTCCTCTTCCTCCCATGCGCTGATAGGAGGGCTCATGGGGGCCGCCGTGGCCTATGCCGGCTTTTCATCCCTCAACGGGGGCTCCATCCTGACCAAAATACTGCTGCCGCTGGTCCTCTCCCCTCTGGCTGGATTCGGTATGGGGCTGCTGGTCATGTTCCTCATCATGTTCCTGTGCGCAAAGTGCGCTCGGAACAAGCTCAATACGGCCTTCACGCGGCTTCAGGTGCTCTCGGCGGCGTTCATGGCGACCAGCCACGGTATGAACGATGCCCAGAAAACGATGGGGGTGATCACCCTTGCCCTCTTCATTTTCAACGAAATCGAAACGATAGCCGTCCCCCTCTGGGTCAAGTGCCTCTGTGCCACCTTTATGGCGCTCGGTACTGCCATGGGCGGCTGGAAAATCGTCAAAACCATGGGGCATAAGATCTTCAAACTGGAACCCGTTCACGGCTTCGCCAGCGAAACGTCGGCCGCACTGGTCATCTCCGGCGCGTCGCTCCTTGGTGCGCCGATCAGCACGACGCACACGATCACGGCCTGCATCTTCGGCGTAGGCTCGACCAAGCGCCTCACCGCCGTCCGCTGGGGGGTCGCGGGGCACCTCATCATTGCCTGGGTCCTTACCATTCCCGCTTCCGGTCTTCTGGCGGCCTGTTCCTTTTTCCTTTTAAACGCTGTGGGGTTCGCCTAGTATGCAGTATTATTTCAATGGAAATATACTGTCTGATAAAATAATATCAAATCGTATTGACATGTTCTATTTTCAAGTTTAAAAATTCACTATACCATCAGAATAATACCCAGAGAGCTGTTGTATGCCTATTCCTTCAGTCACACAAAAATTCATGTGCACACTTTTTGTGTTCACAATGATCTGTGGTGTATGGCAATATGCAGCAATAGAGAATACCTTTTACTTCGAAGACAGAGAAAACATCGTATCCGAAGAAATCTGCGAATATGCCGTAACGCAGCGTATTGCTGAGCACAAACGTTTAAATTACAATACAAATACAAGCGGCATAGAACCTCTTCTTCCGTTGCTTTCCCTCTTGCTTGGTTTTCTTCTCTACGCCCCCGTCGTCAGGAAAATCCATCTTTGCCGCCTGCAAAATGATTTTCTTCCCAAACTGTGCGACTTTCACGGGATGCTCCCACTCCCCTTCGCTCCTCCGCGCTCCCTCTCGTAAGTCTCCAGATCGGATATGGCTGAAAGAGGCTCTTTCATGCTCCCGGACACGCCTGACGCGAGAACGGCATCCGTTCCCGTGAATGAGGACCGTTTCCTCCGTCTTTTTCAGCGTGCACCCGGTCGAGGGGGCTGGACTCATGCTTTAGGACCATTTCGCATTACTTAAGAACATATTTCGGAGTGAGGAATATGGAAACCGTAAGAAAGCCGTTGAATGAAGATCGCGTAGCCTTGTTGCTTGGAAGCGTCATCTTTATCCTTGCCCTGCTCAAGTTCAGCGGGATAGACATGCTCGGCTGGGCCGTCAAAATCGGCATGTGGGTGGGCGATCCGCTTGACGCGTGGCGTCCCGCCACCAAAGGTCTTCTCCCCGGCTATGGCGCACTGTTCGCTACCTATGCCATCCTGACGGGCGCGCTGGCTTGTTGTGTGAAGCTCATGGGGAACGACGTGGTGAAGTTCGTCAAGTCCTTCACCATCATCTTCTTTATCGCCATGATTTGTTATACGCTGGGCGCCAACGCCTACATCGCGGCCAACCCCACCCAGCTCAAGGCGCAGGGGATTCCGTGGGCGCTGGGCCTGAGCACCGAGGCGGGGCTCATCCTCGCCCTCGTCATGGGCATCGTGATCAGTAACTTTATGCCGAATCTTGCGGAATCTTTGAAGGACGCCTGCCGTCCCGAGCTGTTCGTCAAGATCGCCATCGTCATCATGGGCGCGGAACTCGGCGTGAAGGCCGCCGACGCCGCCGGTTTCGCCGGGCACATCATTTTCCGGGGACTGTGCGCCATTGTTGAAGCCTATCTCCTCTACTGGTGCGTGGTCTATTACGTCGCCCGCCGGTACTTCAAGTTCAACCGCGAATGGGCGGCCCCGCTGGCGTCCGGCATCTCCATCTGCGGCGTTTCCGCCGCCATCGCCACGGGCGCTGCCATCCGCTCCCGGCCCGTCGTTCCGATCATGGTTTCCTCGCTCGTCGTGGTATTCACCTGCATCGAAATGCTGATCCTCCCCTTCATCGCGCAGCACTTCCTGACCGGAGAACCCATGGTCGCGGGCGGCTGGATGGGCCTCGCCGTCAAGTCCGACGGCGGAGCCATCGCTTCCGGCGCCATCGCCGAATCGCTGATCCTCGCCAAGGCCGCCGAAGCCGGGATCAACTGGGAACCCGGCTGGATCATCATGGTCACCACCACCGTCAAGATCTTCATCGACGTATTCATCGGCGTGTGGGCCCTGGTCCTCGCATGGGTATGGTGCACCAAGTTTGACAAGTCCGGCGACCGGACCATGCACTGGGGCGACGTGTGGGCCCGTTTCCCCCGCTTTGTGCTCGGCTATATCATCACGTTTGCCATTCTCCTCATCATCTGCCTCCAGTCCCCCGAGCTGCAGAAGACCGGCGCGAGCGTTTCCGGTACGCTGAACGCGTTCCGCGTCATCTTCTTCCTGCTCACCTTCTTCACCATCGGCATGGTGTCGAACTTCCGCAAGCTCATGGAGGAAGGCATCGGCAGACTGGCCATCGTCTATGTGGTGTGCCTGTTTGGTTTTATCATCTGGCTTGGGCTGTTCATCTCGTGGCTGTTCTTCCACGGCATGACCCCTCCTCTGGCCTCCTGATTTCACACACTGCTTAGCTAAGGAGAACGATCATGGCAGAAAAGAAGAACGACGTGAAGTTTCATGAAGAAATACAGAAGATGGAATACGAGCCCATGGACGAAACGGAGCTCAAGCTCATCAAGGGCGGCATCACTTTGGGCATCGTCCTGCTTGTGGTTCTGTTCGTTGTGAGTAAATATCTTCTTCCCGGCCTTCATTAATCCTTAACACGGCGGGGGGAGAGCCAGCCTCTCCCCCCGTGGACACACCGCCATGTCTCAGTACAAGCTTGTTTACTACTCAGGGATGAACATGAACCTTGTCCAGGGCGCTTCCGAAATCGTGGAAGCGGATTCTTTCAACGACGCGCTGTCCCTCAAATGTTCATGGCCCGTTTTTGAGGCGAGGGATCACCTCTCGGCCGCCGCCCAAAATCCCGGCACCTGCGTCTACTACACGGAAATGTGGGAAGCCGTCCTGATGGACCCGAAACAGGCCTCCACCAGCCACAACTGTTACGGCGACTTTTCCGGGATGCGGTACTAGGGTCCCGCCCGCTCCAAACGGCGCCCCATCCATGAAATAAGCGTAGCGGGCCGTTTCCCGCGCCCCGCGCCCGTCCTGAAGGACGCCAAAAGCCCCCGGGCCATTCTAGCCAGGGGGCTTTTGGCGTTTGTCCCGCAGGCGGCAAGGCGTCCCTCCCGATCACCCGTTTTGGAGGACTGCCTTTACCGATCGCGGATGGTTTCCGACTGTATGCCCAGGGGCACCGCCGTCACGCGCCTTTATGTGTCGACAGTCATCAACGGGTATAAAAACAAAACAACGGGAAGGAAAAAGAATCGTGTGAAGATATAAATGGATATTTCATCAGGCCATATCCATCTATTTATCCAAATAAAGACCCCATGATATGTATGCAAAACCATTTTCTGGCGAAGAAAAGCAGTCTGGAGAACAGCATACCATGTTCTTTATGGAACATATGGCATTCTCAAGACAGCGTCTCTTCTTTGCAACATTTACGGCTCCCCTACGCAATATACAAATGCATTCCAATGAACAGCTTGATACAATTATATCAATAAATCAACATGGTTATTATAACCTATAGTTTTTGACAGTATCACTGAAAAGACTTCTTTATTTTTCCAGAAATATTTTGCACAAAAATATCTTTCATACATCAAACATACTGAAATAAAAATACTATCCACTTAAAATGCATACAAATCCCGCGTTTCGCACAATAGCGGGCATCAGGCCCGTTCTTGCTCAAAATGCTGATAAATTTTCAGTATTACAATGTATTCTGTATATTACGGCAATCCCCCCTGCCTCTTTTCTCCTCCCTCTAGCCTTCAATTATTTTCTGTGCTAGTGTCGACAATAGGTTTTTTTTCACAATCCAACCAAGAGAGAGGAGAACATTCATGAGCTACAAGAAGATGCTTCCCCTTGTACTGGCGGCACTGCTTCTGTGGACCGTCCCCGCATCCGCCGCGCCGGAAACGACGCTGAAAGTTGCAGTGGGTGACCCCGAAGATTCCGAAATGGGTGTCGTCGGCCATGCCTTCAAGAAGTATGTGGAAGAAAAAACGGGCGGCAAAGTGGAAGTGCAGTGCTTCTACGGCGGCTCGCTGGGCGACGAAAGCGAAGCCTTCCGCAACGTTCAGAAAGGCACCCTGCCTCTGGCCATGGGCGGCATCGCCAACCTCGTGCCCTTTGAAAAGAAGCTCGGCCTGCTGACCCTGCCCTATCTGTTCGCCAACATCGACGAAGTCGTGGCCGGCACCAACGGCGCTCCCGCCGAACTGCTGAACAAGTACGCCACCAAAGCCGGTTTCCGCATCCTCACGTGGACCTACACGGACTTCCGCTACATCTCCAACTCCAAGCGCCCCATCACCAAGATGGCCGACATGCAGGGCCTGAAGTTCCGCGTGCCCCAGAGCGCCGTGCTGATCGCCGCCTATAAGGCCTTCGGCGGCAGCCCGACCCCCATCTCCTGGGCCGAAACCTTCACCGCCCTCCAGCAGGGCGTCGTGGACGGCCAGTGCTACGGCTACATCGGCTTCAAGGCCATGAAGTTCAACGAAGCCAACCAGAAATACCTCACCGAAGTCCACTACACCTATCAGCTGCAGCCTCTGGTCATCAGCGAACGCGTGTTTAAGAAGATGACCCCCGAAATGCAGAAGGTTATCGTTGACGCGGGCAAGTACGCTCAGGATGCCGTCCTGAAGTTCCAGCTCGAAAACGCCGAAGCCGCCAAGAAGGAACTCATTGCCGGCGGCCTCGTGGTTTCCCAGCTTGAAGACGAGGACCTGTGGAAGAAGGCCGCCATCGAAAAGGTGTGGCCCGAAATGGCTGACTTCGTGGGCGGCAAGGACGCCATCAACGAATACCTGAAGGCTTGCGGCAAGGACGCCTGGAAGTAATTCGTCATGAAGACATAGGGTCGGGTCTGCGGGGGCGGACCCTGCCCTCTTGAGTACGGAAGGAATCCGTGTAGCGCCGCTGGCGTCGGTCTGTTCTTGCGGAACGGCGTCAGAGGCAGGGGAACACGGATTCCTCCTGTACGGAATGTCTTCTTGCCGCGGGTTCCGCCTTTTTCCGGCCCGGCGCCCGTTCGGGGAATGCCGTCCCGCGCTTTTTAAGGATTTGGGAGGAGGAATAGCAAACGTGAAAAAAATAGTCCTGGCCCTTCTGGACCACTTCGAAAGCTATCTGTGCCAGTTCCTGCTGGTTTTCTTTGTCGTCGTCATTCTGCTCCAGATCGTCCTGCGGCAGATCAACATGTCGCTGCCGTGGACGGAAGAAATCGCCCGTTTCGCCTTTATCTGGTTCATCCTGTTCGGCGCATGTTATGCGACGCGCCTGTGCGCCCTGAACCGCGTGACGCTCCAGTTCTCCAGAGCGCCCAAATGGGTGGGCAACCTGTTCCTGTTCATCGGGGACATCATCTGGCTCTGCTTTTCGCTCATCATGGCGTGGGAAGGCTATATCGCCGTCCTCGACCTCGTGGAGTTCCCGTACGCAACCCCGGCCTTGGACTGGGATTTGGGCATGGTTTACCTTGTCTTCCCCTTGAGCTTCCTGCTGATGGCCATCCGCATCGTTCAGGTGAACGTCATCAAGTACATCCTGAAAGAAGAGATTCTTGACCCGGATCAGGAATCCATCAAAGAAAGCCAAAAGACGCTCATGGCAGAAGGAGACAAGGAATGATGGAAGCCCTTTCCCCCGCGAACATCGGCCTTCTGCTGTTCGGCATCTTCTTCGTGCTGCTCCTTATCGGCAGCCCGATCATGGTCGCCCTCGGCGTTGCGACCATGGCCTGCTTCATCGTGCTCGACATTGACCTCAGCCTGATGATCGAACGTGCCTTCGCCTCGCTGACGGCCTTCCCGCTCATGGCGTTGCCGGCATTCGTCCTAGCGGGCTCGCTCATGGAAGCGGCAGGCGTGTCCAGACGTCTCGTGCATGTCGCCGAAAACATCGTCGGCCCCACGCCCGGCGGCCTGGCGATCTCCACGACCCTGTCCTGCGTCTTCTTCGGCGCCATTTCCGGCTCCGGCCCCGCGACCACGGCCGCCGTGGGTATGCTCATGATCCCGGCCATGGCCAAGCGCGGCTATAACGTAGGCTATGCGGCCGCCGCCACCGCCACGGCGGGCGGCATCGGCATCATCATCCCGCCGAGCATCCCCATGGTCATCTACGGCGTATCCGGCCAGCAGAGCATTTCAAAAATGTTCATGGCCGGCATCATCCCGGGCATCCTCATCGCCGTCGGCCTCAGCGTCATGCACTTCTTCCTGTGCCGGAACCTCAAAACGGAAGGGCTGGACTGGTCCTTGAAGACCTTCATCCACTCCCTGCGCGACGGCTTCTGGTCCATCCTCGCCCCGGTGATCATCCTTGGCGGCATCTACGCCGGTATCTTCACGCCGACGGAAGCCGCCGTCGTGGCCATTTTCTACACCATCCTCGTGGGTATCTTCATCCATAAGGAACTGACGCTGAAAAGTTTCATGGCGTCCCTCAAGACCACGTCCTGGCTGACGGGCCGCGTGCTCGTGCTCGTCTTCACGGCAACGGCTTTCGGCTACCTGCTCACCTCGTACCGGATCCCGGTGGAAATCGCCAACTGGATCCTGTCCTTCACCAACAATGTGAACCTGGTGTGGTTCTTTGTGGTTATCCTCTTGCTGTTCCTCGGCATGTTTATGGAAACCCTTGCCATCATCATGCTGGTGACGCCGGTTCTGCTGCCCATTATGACAGCATACGGGGTTGATCCGATCCATTTCGGCATCATCCTCATCTGCTGCTGCGGCATCGGGTTCTCCACGCCGCCCTTGGGCGAAAACATGTTCATCGCCTCCGGCATCGCCAATATTTCCCTTGAGGAAATATCCCTCAAGGCGCTGCCCCTCGTGGCGATCAACATCGCCGTCATCGCCATTCTGGTGATGTTCCCGGATATCGTGCTCTTCCTGCCCAACCTCATGGGTACCGGGCTGCAATAACTGCCGGGCGGCGGGGCCCTCCCGCCGCCTTCGCTTCACACAAGCCAATCAGAAAGAAGAGAATGCTATGAGCTGCAAAACCATCGTTTCCTTGCTGATGGCGGGGTTCTTCCTGTGCGCCGCCTCCGCTTCCGCCGCGCCCGCCGCCGCGCCGCACACGACGCTGACGATCGCCATGGGCGATCCCGAAAGCTCCGAAATGGGCGTCGTGGGCAATGCGTTCAAAAAATATGTGGAAGACAAGACCAACGGCGCCATCCAGGTTGTCTGCATTTACGGCGGCTCGCCGGGCGACGACGAAGGGGAACGTTTCCGCAAGGTCCAGAAGGGCACGCTCGACATGGCCCTTGGCGGCATCGCCAACATCGTGCCCCTTGAAAAGAAGCTGGGCCTTCTGACCCTGCCCTACCTGTTCGCCAACCTGAACGAGGTCGTGGCCGGGACCAACGGCGCCCCTGCGGAACTGCTGAACAAGTACGCCACCGAAGCCGGGTTCCGTATCCTGACGTGGACGTACACGGGATTCCGCTTCATCTCCAACGACAAGCACCCGATTACAAAACTGAGCGATATGAAGGGGTTGAAATTCCGCGTGCCTCAAAGCGCGGTCATGATCGCCACCTACAAGGCGTTCGGGGCTATCCCGTCCCTCATCCCGTGGTCCATGACCTTCAACGCCCTCCAGTCCGGCGACGTCGACGGCCAGTGTTACGGCTACATCGGCTTCCGGGCCATGAAGTTCAACGAAGCCAACCAGCGCTACCTGACCGAGGTGCACTACACCTACCATCTCCAGCCGCTGGTGATCAGCGAGCGCGTTTTCGAAAAACTGACGCCCGAAGTCCGTCAGATCCTGATCGATGCGGGCAAGTACGCGCAGGAAAAATCCCTGCTGTTCCAGGTCGAGCAGGCCGAAGCCTCCAAGCGGGAACTCGTGGCCGGAGGGCTCAAGGTTTCCCAGCTCGAAGACGAAGAGCAGTGGAAAAAAGTCGCCATTGAAAAGGTGTGGCCTGAAATGGCGGACTTCGTGGGCGGCAAGGATGCCATCAACGAATATCTGAAGGCTTGCGGCAAGCAGCCCTGGAACTAAACGACATTCCCCACAAAAAAGCCCGGACGGTTTTTGTCCGGGCTTTTTTTGCGGGAAGAGGGAAAACGCCGTTGCCCGTCTGCGGAAAGGCGTCAGGCCCGGCCCTGCTTCCAGCACCATACCTTTCCGAGTGCCATCGCGGGAATCATGGACAAGGCAGGGATAAGCGAAACCAGCGAACCCGCGAGGATAAACAGGACGCCCACCACCATGCTCACCGGAATGGCTTCCTGCAGAAAAACCAAGGCCAGCACGGGCGCGAGGGCGGGCTTGAAGAAGAAGACCAATGAGGCGGTGATCGGAGAGGTCGCCTCCATCGCCATAAAGTAGCAGGCAAAGCCCGCCCCGGTCACGCCGACGCAGATGTACAGCATCATCAGCGCGCTGAACGGGGTATACCCGGAAAGCAGGGGGATATCCGCGAAAAGGCCGAGCCCGATGTCCGCGAGAACCCCGGCGACCGCCGAGAGGCGGCTGACCGCGACGATGGCCGCCATTTCAAGGCTGGCGAACAGGAAGCTCCCGCATGTCACGACCACGCCGGAATACTTGGCGCACATTTTGGTCCCGAGCACGGCATACAGGGCGAACACCGCCGTGGACAGCAGGGTGAACGTGATGCCCGCCGTGCTGATGGACGTATCCAGAGGATTGATCAGGATAAGGATGCCGAGGCATTCCAGCACCAGCGCCATGACGTGCTGGCGCAGGATCTGCGTGCGCAGGATGAGCCCGGCGAAAACGAGCACGAACACGGGATTGCAGCTGAACAGGACGGCGACGACCGAGGCGTTCGTGTTCTCCACGGCGAGCTGATACAAGGTCATGCTGACCACAATCCCCAGAAAGCCGAGCCCGGCCAGTTTAACGAGGCTCAAGCCGTCGATCCGGACACCGCGCTTCCTGAGCATCCGCCTGGCGAACGGGATGAGGACAAGGCCGCCGATGAGAAACCGCGTGAGGTTCAACTGGACAGGATTAAACAGTCCGGCAACTTCCTTGAGCGCGATTTCCATCGTGCTGAAAAACAGCGTTGCCAGTGCAATAAACAGGTAACCTCTTTTCATAATGGCATATCCCCTTACTGCAAAACCGGCGTCCCCTCGCGCGACGGCCATTCTGGCCGTACGCCTCCGCAACGTGGGCGCCTCCTGCCTCCCGTTCGTACGCTACGCCCATTCATGCGTAAAATGAAATATACTCATGAGAAACATACCATTAAGTTAATGATTCGATCAGCCTGGACTGCACTTTTCCAGCGGTTGCTCACCTCCGGCCTCTTCAGTTTCTTTTCCGGTCAGGCAGCGTATGAAGGCATGGCCCGCGTGTGAAATCTGGCTTCGCTTTCTGGTCACCACCGCAATGGCCCGCTCGGGTATCCTATGCGTTGTCTGGAGCTCGAAGACGCTTCCCGCCCTGAGGCTCTCCTCCGCAAATCGCCGCACGGTTATGCCCACCCCCAACCCTCGCTCCGCAAAAGGTACGATCAGCACCGTCGTCGCCAGTTCGCATTCCGGGTCAAGCACAACGCCGTGCGACTGGAAAAACGCATCCAGATACGCCCGGGTGCTGGTCCCCTTTTCCGGGCACACGATAGGGAGCTTGGCAACCTCATCCAGCGAGAGCACGGAGCCTTCCAGATGGCGAAATGTGTTACCCGCGATAAACGTATCCTGAACCCTGCAAACGGGGATTATGTCCAGATCCTCGTTTTCTTCCACTGGCGAAAACACGACGCCCAGATCGATCCGGCGGGCCCGCAGCGAGGCAATCGTTTCAGGCGTCGATGCCGTGATGGTGCTGATGCGGACCTTGGGATAATCCTTATGGAACCGCTCCAGATACGGGAGCAGGAAGGCATGCATGATCATATCGGAGGAACCGATATGGATGCTCCCCCAGTCCAGATGCAGCATGGCCTGAATCTTCTTTTCCCCGATGGCGATCTGCTCGCAGGCCTGCGCAACGTGCTGGTAGAGCACTTCCCCTTCAGGCGTGAGCCGCATTCCTTTGTGCATCCGATAAAACAACGCGCAGCCGAGTACCTTTTCAAGCTGCCGTATGCACTTGCTCACCGCCGGTTGCGAAAGGAACAACGCCTTGGCCGCAAGGGTAATGCTCCCGAGCCTCGCCACGTGATAAAAGACCTTGTAGTATTCAAACGAGACGTTCATGCCCACCATCCTTGTTCAGCCGATTCCCCCTGCATTGACATGCAACAGCCCGGCAAGGCAACCCTTTTCGACAGATTGAAGGAAAAGCGCGTCTTTCCGCCGCTGCCACCCTCTTCTAGCGTGCGGATCAAAGCGGCTTCCCCAAGCGCTGGGTTCCGCGGCCCCCAGAAAAGAACCCTCAGCAGCCGAAACAAACAGATTTCTCCTCCCCTTCCATAGCAAGGAATGCGGCTCCTCCCCACTCGAGCCATCCGTAACGCCCGCAAAGGGAAAAAGGCCGGGACCCCATGCGGACAGGCGAAAAAATTTCACTGAATCGCAAAAAAAAGCTTGCCAGCCGCCTCTGTTTTGCATATACCTCTTTTCGCGCCGAGGTGGTGGAATTGGTAGACACGCTATCTTGAGGTGGTAGTGGGAATTCCTGTGCGGGTTCGAGTCCCGCCCTCGGCACCATGAGAATATAAGCGGTTGCTTTTACAGTAACCGCTTTTCTTTTTAGGCGTTCTTGTTCCAAGTGTTACACAAAGGTGTTACACAGAGGGGCATGGACGCCTTGTCTTTATCCTCCAATATCGTGCGGCGCGGGGCTGTTTATTACATTCGGGTTAGGGTTCCCTCTGACCTGCTGGACTACTATGCCCCCAAGAAAGAGATCACCTACAGCCTCAAGACCAAAGATCCGCGTGAAGCCAAGCGGAAAGGAAATCTTGAGAGGGTGAAGATTGACCAACAGTTCGCGGAAGCCCGACGGAACGGTCAAATGACAGCGGCGACGGCGCAAGGGCAAACGACAACCGCCGCTACGTCTACCGAAAGTTCCCTGTTCCTCTCGCCTCTTGAGCTTGAACGGCTTTCTCTCCTTTACCTGCACTACGCCCTTGCGGATGATGAAGCATCCCGCGTTGTCCCAAAGTCTCCTGAAACTATCGAACGGGAACGCCAACAGGCACAGGAAAGGGAAGACCTGATACGGGAGCTTTCCGAAAAAAAGGGCATCCCCTACACGCCTCCCGCAACAGCCCCCGTTATCCGCCCTGTAGGGCTGACGGCTGAGGAAACGGACGCCAAACGCGCCTATGCCGAACGCTTCATCCATGATGCGCCTTTCTTCATAGCCAAGGGTGAAACCTACCCAGTACACCACATTACGGATGCCTTCATAGAGCGGGAACACCTGAACATTGCCAAGGAAAACCTCGCCTACTATCAGCTTGCCCTTGCCATCATGCGGACGGAAAGCAAGGCGCAAGAGGCCATTCTCAAGAGGCTCTCCGGGGAATGGGTAGAAACACCGCTGGCGGGGGCGTCATACGCCGTTCCATCCAACATCATTTGTAGTGGTGATGTTGTTGCTGTTGGCGTCTCCCTGGACTCTACACATGAAGACAATCCCCTTTTCTCGGAAGTATGGGAACGCTACCTTGCCGAACGCAAGCCCGCCCCCAAGACAGCGCAGGACTTTGGGGCCGCTGTACGCCGCTTCATGGAAATCAACGGGGATCTGCCTGTCCAGAGCATCAAGGCGCGACATATCCGCCTGTTCAAGGACACCCTTCTTAAATGCCCTTCCCGTGTTCCTAAGGAACTTCAAAATCTTCCTATCCTCAAGGTCATCAAACGCCTTGAAAGCAGAAAGACAGAAGATCCATACCCAAAGACACTTTCCCCAAAGACCATCAATGACAAGGCACTTACGGCAATCAAGGCCGTCTTGAGCCATGCCGTTGACAATGGGTTCATTGAAACGAATCCGGCGCACCAGATACGCGCTGTTGACCCTGCACAGCACAACACCAACAATGCGGGGCCTTCCCGTATTCCTTATGACATGGACGACATCCGGGGCATTCTCTGTTCTCCCCTTTTTCAGCAAGAACAAGGCCCGCATTCCAACGGAATCGTCAAACGGCTTACACTAGAGGAGAAACGGGACTATCAGCGCCTTATCCTGTTGGGCATCTTCACAGGTGCACGCCTTGAGGAAATAGGGCAACTAGATATTGAGGACATTCGAGAAGAGGACGGAATCACCTACATTTTCATACATGCAGACGCCGCCACAGGACGCCGCATCAAAAACAAGACATCCCGGCGCAAGGTGCCTGTACATCCTTTCTTGCTGGAGAAGGGGTTTCTACCAACCGTTCATGAAGGGGAAAGATGCGGTGGCGGTGGCGGTAAGCTCTTTCCTACCCTCACTTCAAAGACGGACACCTTGACCGCGCCTTTCTCGAAATGGTGGCGGAGATACACAATCAGCATCGGAGTCTATACGCCGCAAAAGACGTTCCATTCCTTCCGGCATACCTTCAAGCGTACCATGCGGGACGCGGGGATAGACGGGAAGCTGACGGACGCCCTCCAAGGGCACGCGGGAACCAGTATTGCCGACAGCTACGGACGGGACGCGGAAGGCATGGGGTATTCCATGCCCGTGCTGTTCCGGGCCTTGTGTGAAGGGATGGAGAAAGGAGGGCTTGAAAAGGTCGTCAGGGAAAACCTTGCCTCTTTCACATCCTCTCCCATCCACGGCAAGAAATAGCCACCTTTCAGGGGGTGTTTAATAGACACCCCCTACCCAAGGTCATCTTTTTCGAAAAACGCCCATGAACACGCCCCTAACGGCGCGTTGCAGCGGGAGCCCATACCCAAGGTCATGTTTTCCCTTTCAAGAGGAAAAGAGGGGCGTGGGCACAGGGTTTTGACGGGAAAAGAGGGAAAGGGGGTATGGGGTACAGTGCCCCCCCCGAACAATGAGGCGACTTGCGCGTATGTCTGCCCCGTACAATAAACGTGGTAGGTTACAGACAATCTCGTAACCTATTGTAATAAATACTTCTTTTTATGTTCTATTTTTTATCTTGGATAGTTAGTTAAATCAATAGATTACAATAAAGTATCACCTACGGAAGGAACGCGGCGAAAATGGCAAGATACACATCTTCGAATTCGATCTATGAGACAACCTCATCACTACTAACCATTTGAAATACAAAGATTTTTATTTTCCATTTTATCTCGTGGATCTTTAAATAAATCAACACATTAGAATAAACTACCATCTTCGGAAGGAACCTCGCGTTTTTCCCGATGTGCGTTTTCAACCGCCTTCACGTCCTACACTTCTTCTTTTCTTTCGTGCTTTCTCTGGGGGTCTTTTGCAAAAGAGACACCTCCCTATCCCACAGACCACCGCCTCTGTCTTCGTGACACACCTTGGCGCGTGGGGGGTAGGGGGGTCTTTTCCAACCTTTCTTTTCTTCCCTTTCAACTCCCCTTAAAGAGTCTTGAAAACTCTTTAAGTATTCTTTTCAAATTTCTTACGCTTTCTTCATTATGATCCTTCTTAATCAAGACCTGTCTTTAAAATACATATCCTCTATAAAAAATAATGCACCTTAAATTTATTATGTGCACATAAAAACCAGTACCTCATTAGGGTACATTATGTTGACATAATAATTTTTAAATAATATTATTTATATAGATAATATTAAAAATACTGCCATTAGAGGAATATATGGAAAAGTCAAAAGAACAGCAGTGCCGCAACGAGGATAAAAAAGATGATCACCTCAAAAGAGGTAGACCACGTAAGAATAAAAAAATAACAAATGGTGAAAGAAGGAAATTAAGAATGATAAAAAAAGAAGGCATCAAAGTAAGTGGACGCAATGAGGCATCACAGATCAAACACCTTAATACGGCTATAAAAAAACAAGCTCAAAAAAATGATTCATTGAAAACTTCTTTTTTCATGCTTTCATCAAATGATTTCATACATCCGTATGCACACTTAAAAAATGCTGATGAAGCCATTAAGCAATTCTGTGATAATTGTAGAAAAAAATTAACCTTCATAAACAAGACTGAGGGCGTACAAGACTGTAATCTGGAATGGTGCAGCTTATACGCAAGGCGTTGGGGAAAGGCGTTCGTGAGGCAACTCCCTGAACTCCACACAGTGAGAAACAACAGTACAGGAAAGTTGCTCCTCGAGTATAAGGGAATACAAGGTATACATTCCGTACAGCTACCCCAAATGTGTATTGAACTGAAATGTTCAATGTGTATACAATCTTCTCCTATAGATGGTCAGCAAACAAAACGATATAATAAAAACATGAGGGAGGAGTGTCTTTCATGCCCTCTATTCCCTTTCAGGCCAGAACAGAAAGAATAAAATATTCTTTATGACGGACAGAACATACCCCTTGTCCAATGGAAGCCCCCTTAACGTACTGTACATACGTTAAGGGGGCTTCCATTTTTTGAACACGCCATAAGGGGAATGTTCAATCCATATAACGGCGTCAAAGGGTATCACTACTAATGACAACCTTTAAAAAAGGGGATTTCACCATGTCCAACAATTCCGTCACCACCGCCGCCTCTGCCTTGTCTTCCACTTCCATCACGCCTTGCATCGTCAGCCGCTGTGGGGAGTTTTCCATTCCTCTGGTCAGGGCTGGTCTTGATGAAGGAGGCAACAGCAATTGGCGATCTTTCATCCCCCAAGGCTTCATCACTCTTTCCCATGCCCGGAAGCTGTACGGGTGCGGTATGAGCCTTCAACGGCTGAGATATATTCTGACCGCCCTTGATGTGGAGAACCAGTCAATCCACATCCTCAAGGTCGACAGCGGACAAAAGGCCCTGATTGACGCCTATGAAGAAAAATACGTCAATATCCCTGAATACTGGCGTCTTTCCGGGCCCCTCGCGGAGTTCCTTGATATAGACAGGGACGGCATGACCTTGACCTTTGAAGACGAAACCAAGGGAGACGACGGCATTGTCACCTTTGACGGTCTGGCACCAATTACGGTTACGGTCGTCAATCAGGAAGACACTGCCAATGCAATGGCATGTTTCGTTGCTGGCGTAAGAGAACGCGAAGGGCACCCGTACCAATTCGTTCACCCCTTGTTCAAGGGCAACGGGCGGGGCGGGCGTATTCAGGGCTTCAACCCCGTCAAGGCGTATGAACAACACATGATTGACGTATTGCGGCGTAATGGCGGGGAAAAACACTCGTAAAAAAGAATGGGAGGAGGAAATAATCAGCCCCCTCCCCTCTTTACTTTTCCCCGCCCCTTCCTTTCCCCACTCAACCGCCATCTTGAAAAGGAATAGCCTACCATGCCCCCTGTCAAACAATCCTCACAGCCCACCATACGCAAGCAACTTGAATCCGTTGTTCAATTCCGCCCCACCATCAACTCCGGTTCCCTGTCTTCCTTTACAGGGGCCTACCCCGGAAAGGTTGAACGCCCCGTAGGTACGGGAGCACAGCTTAAAAACCTCGCTAACTCTCTATCCGTATTTGATAAAAGCCTGTCAGGGTATCTCGAAAAACGCCTTGACAAACAAGTTGAGGAAGAAGCCGCGCAAGGATTTAACATCTTCAATGAAAACGCCTCACCTACAAAGAATCAAATGGATTGGAAACAGCACATTGAAGCATACCCCGAACACGCGGGCCTCAGCCCCTATGTACAGCGCGGCTACGAAAAAGCCCGCCTGAACACCCTTGCGCTAGACTTCCAAAATAGAGCGGCAGAGTACGCCTACACATCCGGCCTTATCAACGAAAAAGACCCCGGAAAGCGTTCACAGGCCCTTGATAAGTTCGAGGCGGAATACAGGAAACAGGCAGGTCTTGACGGTTATGAAAACAACCTTTTCCTTGCCGAACACTACAGCGCACACATTGGACAGGCGAAACAGGCTATCCTTGGAGGCCTGAGCAAGGTTCAGGTCGAACAGAACCAAGCCCTTTTAAAGCAGAACTCTCTTGCCCTCATGACCAAGGAAGCCCAAACGCTGTTCCACCCTCTCGTTGGCGGGCGGTCTTTCGACAATCCCGACACATGCGCGGCGGTACGGGCGGAACTTGGCTCCAAGCTGATGAACGTAGCGAGGGATGCCAGCAACAACGGCCTTATGGATTCGGACGTGAGAGGCCTTCTTTTGGATGCGCTTTATAACATTACAGACTCTTTTGACGAAAAGGGGGACTACGATTCAGGGGATGAGGTGATAGCACTTGCCGATGAACTCACCATCAATGGGGTTCCCCTGTCCGCGTCTTTGGGTTTCGCAAAAAAGAAAGAAACACGGGAAATGCATATCCATGCGAAGATGCAACAGAAACTCCAAGAAGACTACCAAAAGGAAGCCCGCAGGATGCAGCATGAAGCCCGCATTGCCCCTTCCCTTGGAATCGAATTTGCCAAGTCCGACTATGACAAGACGTCAGCGGGGCTTGCCTCCTTCCTCAAGGCTAAAGGCGTAAGCAACTATGCTTTCCAGTCCGCATGGTCTACCGCGCAGTTCTACAAGGCCAATGAACATCAAAATCCCCTTATGGATGAAACAAGCTCCTCTGAGTGGATGGATTTTCTTGCCAAACATCATGGCAGAAAAATGGAAAAAGCAGACTATGAAGCCGCCGTTAAAAGGTTCGGTTCCACAGCCGCCCTCCCCTACTATGAAGCCCACGTACAGGGAAAGGCAAAGGAAGACAACACCGAATCCAAGTTGATCATGGCGGGCATGGAACATCTTCAATCTTCTTTGTTCTACACAAAAGACTTTGACCCCGCGTCCATCTACAACCCCGCAAACCTCCAAGGTGTAGACGTGGAGAAAGAACGTACCGACGATTACAACATGACTGCCCTGAACTTTAAAAACCTGTTCACGGAAGGGAAAGCGGAATGGTTGCAGAAGCATGACGGGGCAAAGAGCGTTCCCCCGGAAGACGAAGTTCTCATCTACAACAACGCTCTCCAACAGACGAAAAGCCAAACCCTCAAGCGTTGGTCTGAAATAGAGCAGATGAACCAATTTCGCGTTCATGCCGGAAAGCTCCAACCCGTCAAAGGCCATAGCAGCAATGAGGGGCTTTCCCAAGGCACTAAATTTATGCCCTTCCCTTCTCCCGCCAAAGAAGCGCAAGACCGCCGCAACACCTACTTCAAAAAGCTGTATCCCGCCGCCTCAATGTCGGGCAAGGTCAATACCCTTGAATACATGATGATCTATGATCTCCAACAGCGTATTTCCCGTAAGGAAGAACCCACATGGGAAAACGTCTTTGCCATTGCCACAGGCGGCATAGACCCCGCATCCGTCAATGTCCACAGCTTGGAAGATGCACAACGCTACCTGAACGAACACAAAGAAATCTGGACGCCGCAGAAGTAGCAAGGCCTAGAAGGAGGAAATAGAATGATACCATCACAGGTGGCTGGAAAACTACTCCGGTCAGGTGCTGCAAGCGGCGGTAACAACGGTGACAACGGTAACGGCGAAGACCTTAACGTCCTTGAACAGTTCCAACCAAACGCCCACAACGGCGGCATGACTCCACCACACATCACCGCAACCATTACCCCCTCGCCTTCCTACCACCAACAGACAGAGGAAGGGGAAACGGAATCCCCCTCTTCTGTCCTTGACTATGTGGGGGATGCGTTGGGCGGTCTTGTTTCTTCACCTACCGCCGCCATCAATGACACCCTGAACCTTGCCCAATGGATAGTGAAAGGCGGAGAAGAGCCTACAAACCCTGACGACAAATGGGGGCAACTTTGGGAGTACACGCCAAAGACCGCCGCAGGTGAATTTACAAAGGAGGTCGGAACATTCCTTGCCGGATTTGGGGCAGGGGGGGCGCTCCTCAAAGGCGGTAAGATTCTCCAAGGCACTACCAAGCTCGCAAAGATTGGACGGGGCATGGCACAGGGGGCTTTCTCTGACTTCATGACCAGAGACGGGCACGAAGAACGCCTTTCCAATCTCCTGAGCGATCACCCCAACCTTCTCCAACCCGTCGCGGCCTATCTCGCCGCTAAAGAGGATGACAGCGAACTGTTGGGCCGTGTTAAAAATGCGGCTGAGGGCCTTGTGATTGGGGGCGTTCTCGACATGTTCCTTGCGGGCGTCAAGGCCGTCAAAGGTATGCACTCCGCAAAGACGGCGGCGGAACGTGAGGCAGTACATGTGGCGTATGACTCGGAACTCAAGGCGATTGCAGAACGAACGGGAACGGACGGAAAAGAAGCCTTGGCGGGCATCCCCTCCACACAGGAGATTGCTAGGCAGCTTGATAACTCCTTTACCATGAAGGAGGCGGCGCAATCTGGCGGCATTCTGCAAACATCGCCACCACACACGGCGGGGGCTGTTGATTCCGTGCCTTCCTCTGTGAAGGCGACAACGACAGAAACATCCCCCCCTTCCTCCTCTCCCCATATCAACCCCGCTACATCCGGCAAAATCAAGGCCGTGATGCAGGAAGGCGCCAACAGAGGAACCACAGCGGAACAGTCGTTTCGTGATGTGTTCGACAGCGTGAACCTGAAACGCCACAAGTACACTGAGGAGTCCCGGTACAAGACCCACAAGCTGATTGCCGACTCCTACTATGACGCCACACTCAAAGGGCAAGGCGTAGAGCGGCACAAGTCTGTCATTGCGGAAGGGGTACGGGACTTTCAAGACATGGGCTATGATTGTCTTGATGCTTTCCTTGCTACGGGGGCTGAAAAACTCTCTGTGCTACGGGATGCCTCCAAGTTCATCACACAGTTTCGCACTGTTGTTCATGGTCTGGTGAATGAAGGGAGCGAACTAGGCGCGGCGGTAAAAGCTGGAACGGCTACCGATGCGGAGAAGTACATGCTTTCCCGCCTTGCCGACCTGAACCAAGAGTTCGGACGCCTCACCAAGGACATGCAGACCAGTGCCGCCCGTGCCACATCGTCAGGGCAGATCACCATCAAGGACAGCCTCGTTGACTGGATGTTCGGCAAGAACGGCCTCAGAAACAAGCTGGATGAGGAAGCCCGCACCATGACCACACATGAGATGTGGGCGGATATGGCAAAACGCGGCTGGAATGAAGACACACTCAAGAAATACGCGGCTGACATGGAGATGATGAAGGGTGACGTAAAGCAGGCGGCGCGCCACATGAACACCTTCAACACGGCTTCTTACCTTGGCGTCCTGAATGAATCCCGCATCAACGGTATCCTCTTCTCTCCCGTTTCATGGGTAGCCGATGCTGTAGGCTCCGCCATCAAGACCGCATGGTTGCCGATTGACCAGATGGTTGGGGGTGCCGTTTCTTTGGACATGCACCAAGTCAGACAGGGGGCAAGGACATTTGGGGCATTGTTCAGCTACCTTAGCGATTCCTTCCGTATGGCGGGGAAGGCTTTCAAGACGGGGGACAACCTTCTCGACCGTGGGGGCAACTTCATGGCGGGTGAAGGGATGCGCCACCAGATTACCTATGAAAACCTCAAGGCCCTCCGAAACAAAACGCTCGGCAAGGCCCCTGATGCGGAACTGTCCGCTGTTGAAGAACTCCTGTGCCGTCAAGCTGGTTGGGTAGGCACTGTGTTGCGCTTCCCCTCCCGCGTCCTCCTGACGACTGAGGAGTTCTTCAAGCAAGTCAACTTCCGGGCCTCGCTTCATGCTCAGTTGTATGATATGGCCTTTGAACAGGGCATGAAGGACGACAAGAACATAGCCGCATTCATCGCCAACGGGTTGAAGGAGTGCCTTGACGCACAGACAGGGGCGGCGGTCGTCACACCGAACAGCATAGCGAAAAAGGCCCTTGAATACGCCCGGAAAGCCACATGGACACAGCCCTTGGAGCAAGGAAGCTATGCGGCTGACTTCCAGACCTTTGCCAACAAACACCCCGGAATGAGACTTGTGGTGCCGTTCATCAAGACCCCTGCCAACATCTTGCGGGACTTCACGGCGCACACCCCCGGCCTCAATCTGGTATCTTCCCGCTACCGTGAAGCCCTCGCTAAAGGCGGGGAAGAGGCGGCACGGGCAACAGGCCAAATGGCTACCGGGTGCCTCCTGTGGGCATCGGCTGGAATGCTGGCCTACAATGGCATCATCACCGGCAGCGCACCTAAAGACCCCAAGCTGAGAAAGGCTCTTGAGGCAACAGGCTGGCAACCCTACAGCATCAAGGTAGGCAACTCCTATGTCTCCTATCGTCGCTATGACCCCATCGGTATGTTCCTTGGCATGGCGGCAGACTTCAACGTCATTGCTTCCGAATCCAACGAACGCGACGCGGGGCAAATCGCCTCAGCAATGGCGGCAGCGTTGACGAACAACCTTTCAAGCAAGACCTACCTACAGGGCCTTGCCGAAACGCTGGAAGTTCTTCAAGACCCCTCAAGGCATGGGGAACGCTATGCCGGGAATATGCTGTCCTCTTTTATCCCCATGACCTCCCTGTTGCGCTTCACCCGCCAGAACATGACGGATGACGCCATGAGGGAAACGCGGGACATTATGGACTATGTGATGAACGGTCTTCCCGGTTTTTCGGATACCCTCCCCGCCCGCCATAGCTGGATTACCGGGGAAGCCGTGAACTACCAGATGTTCCCCAAGGCGTCGGACAACATGGTCTTACGGGAACTCGCAAACATGGCGGACAGAGGCGTCATTGGCACACCTTCCAAGAACATGCGGGGGGTCGAACTGACTACCACCCAACTGTCCCGCCTGAATGAGATCCACGGTACGGTAAGGGTTCAGGGAAAGACCATGCAGGAAGCCCTTGAACGCCTTTTCTTGAGCCCTTCCTATGACCTCAGTAGAAAGGCATACCTTGACCCTCCCAAGGGTGGAGATCTCACCGGGGAAAATATCTCCCCCCTTCAAGGCAAGCGGGCGTATGAAATCAATAAGGTCATTCGGAAGTACCGAAAGGCCGCACAAAACCAGCTTATGAAGGAGGATACCGAATTGTCCCGCATGGTCGCCTTACGGAATCGTAACGTGAAGCTGGCACGGGATGGAAAGACTGACGGCGAAGATGGTGGAGGCGGTGGAGAAAGGTCGCCGTTCAGGAGCCTGTTGGAATACTACTAGCCTCATCCAATCGTAACACGGCTTGAAAACCAAAACCGGACATACGGGAATGTGTGTGCATACATGGCAAAAAGGTGCCTCGTACAAGCATGTTCCCGCATGTCCGGTTTTTTTCGCTTATTGCAAATGAATTCGCAATAATTTATTACTTATTGGTAACTATATCTATTGGGTGTTTTATTTTTCTATAGTTATTTTCATTTGCGGATTCTTTTCATTTTCTTTGATTTCAACAGAATATTGAATTTTACCCTTTGTATTGGTTGCTATGTCCTTTTTAAGGACTTCAATCAAAATTGGTAAAACATTCCTAAAATCGCTAGAAGTTCCACGACTTGTTATTTGTGTTTCCCATACTTGTTTACCTAGCTTTTTACTTTTATGGTCAACACTAAATGCTTTTAATATAACCCATCTATTATAAGTTGTCCAATACTCTGTCCTTTGAGAGTATCCAGTTACCCCATAAATTGGATTATGATATGTAGATCCTGAAAACTGACCAGTCATAGAATTATATGTTCCATACGTATTAGATGATGAATATCCGGTAACTCCAAATTGTGGAATATCGTAATCTACCGAGTGTTCTTTTTCATCGCCAATACCATAATTTATAAACACAACATAATCTGACTTATATATATCATCAACAAGTATCATTTTATTTTCAGCAAATGCTTTTCCAATCTCAGCTACAACCTCTTGAAAGTATAAGTTATCAGATTTTATATTTTTATCGTCAGGAAGTATAAAATATTTTTTATATTCTTCATTTGAAAAACCATTTGTACAGATCGAGTCTACATTAACATTATAGCTTAATGTATTTGCACAACCAGACAATAATAACAACATAATGATATAAATAGAGAACAAAATTCTATTCATGTATTTCCCCCTTTCCATGATATTTGAAAACTGATAGCAAAGAACGGCCACCAAGGGAAGAGGGAGTTTCTCTATCCAATCAAAATAGAGGGAAATCTACATGAAGAAAATGTATTTTTTTACAAAAAATACCCCTGCTTATCAATATATTACATTAGGCATGGTTTTATCGTGCACTATTCTAATTGAGGTTATAGCATTACCGTTTTCATATAGCGTATCATATAACATACCATATAAATATCAAAATATCATTAGCATACTATCTTCAATCTCAACAGGATATATTATAACATATTTCTATTTCATCATTATAACTTACGCAGAAAAAAAGGAAAAAGAAAGAATAGTTATTTCGTATTTTATCTCTTTACTTCAAAACATTTACAATCAAAACGAAGGAATAAAGAAAATAAAAGAAGAAAAAATATTAGCTATACGCAAAAACACATTTCAAGACATTCATCTATCAACAATACATTGTATAGAATCAATAAAAACAATATCTATGTATTACGATATTCTTTATTATATTCATGAAGAAATAACACAAACAGAGCAAGAAATAACCAACATACATAATAAAGCAACGACAGAATCAAACCTTGACACATGCATTACACTTATTACCTTAAATTCTGAACGTATAAAATTTATGTATGAAAAAATTATATCCTTATTTAGCGACAGAGACGAGCTTTCAAAATCAATCATTCTTCCTGTATGGACATCTATAACAGCATCTAGTTTTATAAAAGCTCTTATGGAATACAAAAGATAATCTAAATACTAAAGGACTACACCAGCTATGGACTTTACTATTTCGGAAGAAATATTGAAAATAGCCTTCCCTGCCCTTTGTGGTATCGGGGGCGTAGTCGTCGGGGCAGTGCTGAAAAGCTGGTTTGATTGGAAATTGGAAAGCAAGAAAGCTGAACAGCAAAGAAAGCTAGCTAGCTATGCAAAACAACGAGAGGTTATTGAGAGTATTTGCTGTTTTCTATATGATACAATTTTTACACTCATGCACATATCACAAAATATAAATATATATAAAGAAGATAGAAAAAATCTAAGAAAAAATACTATAGAAACATTAAATAATATTTTGATAGATGGGCCTAAACTGATCCATAAAAATATTATTTATTTACCGGGAACACTTGAAAGGCACCTATATGATATAATGTTCGATCTTACCATGATAGCAGAAAAAATAATTCCTTTAATTGAACACACAAAAGAGCGTGACTTTGAAAGAAGAGAATTGAGGGTGATAAGAAGACTGATTGAAACATTAAGTTCAAATATAGGAATAGTTTATAAGATATCGTGTCTATTAGTAGGTTGGTCTGATGCGGAACTACGAAAGATGGAAAAATTAGTTATCAAAATAAAGCAGAAAGAAACTGAAAAACTTCAAAAGGAATAATTATCTACCCCTTGACATTTCCCGGCCTTTCCCCGATTTTTGAACCCCCTAATCTTCGAAGGCGTGACCGACGCCTCCCCCCGCCCCCAAGCGGGAAGGAAAGAACGGTTTCTTGTTTCAGCAGCCACCAACGCGCTACAGGTGCATCCTGTGGACGTGGTTACATATTGGCGGAAACAACGTCCTGATGTTCGTGAGACTCAGGCGGCTTTCGAAGAGCCGGGGAGCGTTGTTCCGCCTTTTCTTTTGCCTATACGGTAAATCACCGTAATTGAAATCATTTGGAAATTTCTAAAAACTTTCAACACAGGAGAGAACCACCGCCGCCGCTCAATCCCCTCGCATCACCACGACAACGCATCCCGGACATATAGGGCCGTGCCTCTCAATCCCTGAATCCCCCAAATCTTCGAGGCCCCCATGATCAATCTTTTCCGTTTTCTTCATTCGTCACGTTGGCTAAGGCTCCGGTATCACGTCCTCCGTTCTTTACATTCCTTCATCTCCCTCGCCGCTTGCCGTTGGCTTCCCGCCGCCGTCGCGGTCGTCTTCCTTGGTGCCTTGCTGGTGTTACCTGCCCTCTACATTGCGCAAGGGGGTATTCACTAATGACCGCCACCACCACACAGTACGCCAGCCCCGCCCCCGCATCATCCAGCGGAGGGTCTACGGCAACCTTCCGCACCATACGCCGGACGTTCTGGACAGATCCCTACATCGAATCCATGCCGCCCGCCCGGAAGCTCCTGTACATCTACCTGTTCACGTCTCCGCACACGAACAACCTTGGAGTCCTGAACACGACCACCCGCCGCATCGCCTTTGAAACGGGCATGACTGAGGATGAGGTCAAGGAACACCTAAACGTCCTTGAACAGCAAGACGGTAAGGTTGCCCTTGATGATGGTAGCTGTGGCGGCGGCCTCTCCATCCTCGTGGTCAACTTCATCAAGCACCAGTGCACGACCTCCCCCAAGCTGGTCATGTCCCTCCGCGCCTTGTTCAGGGGCGTTGAATCCGAAAAAATCAGGGCGGTCTTGATAGCCAAGAATCCCCACCTGTTAGACGGTATGGATACGGTATCCGGTACCCTATCCATACGTTCCGGGGAAATAGATCAAGATCAAATACAAGAGAATAAGAAAAGAGAAGAGATCAGATCTGTTCCTTGCAGTGGTGGTGATGAAGAGAGGGGGAAGAGGGGAAGACAGGGAAAGGGGGACGATATTGTCGCACCCCTTCTGCCGCCGCAGCTCCTCAACACGGACACCCCGAAGCAGGACAGGAAAGGGTACGTACAGTATACGCCCCCTTCCGCCTCCCCCTTCCCCCTTGCCGTTGCGGTGGAGGTTGACGACCGCCTCCAAGACATCCCTCTCGACCTCTTGGAAGCCTTGCAACGGGACTATCCAACCATCGACGTTTCAAAGGAGATTGATAGGGCTAGGGAATGGGCTAGGAACCATACGTCACCCGAGAAGCCTTTACGCAACGCATGGCGTTTCATCACGGCATGGCTGAGGAATGCCGTTGCAGCGGCGGCGGTGGTGACGAAAGGAGCGGCGACAGCGACGACAGCCCCCGCGAACACCTGCCCTGTCCCTACCACCAGCGGAAAAGAAAGGGGGCGGCGGCCTCTACTTCAAACATGCTCCAAAACTGCCCACAGGCTGGACGACTGGACGTCTGAAAAGAAAAACATGACCCACGGTAAGGGGCAGGTCACAGACACCCCTGAAAGGGCATGTTCATGGGCACAGCCACAGAAGGAGACGGTCGTGGTGGCGGGGTCGCTATTCCCTACCCCTGAACAGCTTGAAGAAAACGCACAACGCGGGCTTGCTTTCCTTGCGCGCTGGAAGAAGGAGCATGGCTATGCATTCGCGTAACGATGCCCCCCATCACCACAACAGCGGCGACGGCTGCGGTGTGGAAGGACGCTATGTTCCTTTTTCCTCCTCTGGTGGAGCAAGACCCCTGCCTTATCCTTTCGGGCTATGTGGAAAGGTACGCCTCCATCATGAAAAAAAAGAAAAAGTAGGAGTAGCAGAAGAGGCTACCCCTCCTCCTGTTATCGCCGTTGCTCCTGATGCATCCCATCCTTTCCCGACAGAACGACAGCTTGTCGAGGAGCTTACACAACGTAAACGTGGGGAACGGCGGCGACGGCGCACAGGAGGATGCAACGGGCGTAAATCTCTTGACATCCTTATGGAAGTTCTTGGGGATACAAAGGCCGTCTTGTCACTGATTCAAATGAAAGGAGGAACTGGTTTCGACGTCCCCCTTGGGGTAACGCCACAGGGCCGCCGGAACATACGCCAGCTTGAGGAAACGCTAGGGAAGGAACCTACGCGAAAACTCATTGCTTTTGCAGGAGGGGCACGCCTTTACATCCCTAAAGTGACCTACCTTGGAACGGACACGCGAAGCCGGGAGATATGCCTTGAACGGGATAGAATGGCAAAAGAACACCCTGACATGTCCGAACGGAAACTTACCGATATTTTAGCCTTGAAGTACCGCGTAACGAGCAGACACATCTGGAGGGTACTAAAGCAGTATTATGAATTTGTTGAGCCGGACAATACCGACAACGGCGGTAGTGAATAGTGCGTAGGGAGAATCAGGAGGCACCCCAAGCCGCTCAAAAGTGGTGGCGTCCTACCATCTTTTAATGCTTCCGTGCGGTTAGTGTGGGTTCGGTTCCCTTTTTGCAAAGGAGGGGGGGCGTCGGGGATGGTATCCACACTCTGAATCAATCAGCTTGGTTACTGGAGGGATGTGGGGAGGAGGGGGTCTACAATGTGGACGCCCTTTCCTCTGACTACCCAATTGGTAGGGCTGAATTTGTTGAAAAAATGTGAAGGGGCTTACGTTATCATGACGATCCGCATTTCCCCCATGCCGGGGCTGGCCTCACTGGTGGCAGAAGCAAAGAAAAGGAGGAGAGGAGACGTTGACCGCTTCTTCCTCCTCCTGTACACCAAATCCGTCCTTGCCCCTTTTCGTGCCGCTCTCTGACGAGGCATGGTGCGAAGGGGGTGCACATGACGAAACAGCTCCTCGCTGTCATTCTGATTGGCTTGTGTTTCTTGCTCATCGGCTAACGACACCGTAGCCCCCTGCAAAAACAAAAGTGCCGTCAGACAGTCGGAAGCTGTGACGGCACATTTGCAGGTTGTCTGCTTAGATGCATAAACCGAGCGGTCAGGGACAAGGCACAACAAGCACCATGCCCAAGCCGGGGGAGTGTTCGCGCACTTCCTCGGCTCCTTTTCTGTATGACATATCACACAGAAAGACAAGAGGGTGTTGAGCGTTATACCGCTATGGTCTTGATCTTCAAATGCTCATAGACCGTCTGCCTTGATACCCCATACTCACGCGCCAGCCTAGCCACCTTTTCGCCGTTCTCTTCAACACGCTTGCGTAGTTCCGCCGCTTGTTCAGGGGTGAGGCTAGGCTTGCGGCCTTTATATTTCCCTGCGGCCTTGGCAATAGCGATTCCTTCCCTCTGCCTCTCTCGAATCATGGCGCGTTCAAACTCCGCTACTGAGCCGATAAGTTGAAGCTGTAGGCGTTGGAAAGGGTTTTCCTTGTCGGGGGTGAAGGTCAAATTTTCCTTGTGGAACTTCACAGACACGCCCCGCCCCGTGAGGTCTGAAAGAAGAGAAAGCAAGTCCTGCATGTTCCGCGCAAGGCGGTCTATGCTGTGGACATGAAGGGTATCGCCGTCCCTCAGCACTTCAAGGCAACGCTCCAAGGCGGGGCGGTGTACGTCCTTCCCACTGGCCTTGTCCTCAAACACCTTGTTGAGGTTCAAACCGTCAAAGGCTGATTCCTGCCGTACCGTGTTCTGGTCAACCCCGCTGACTCGGATATAGCCTATGTCCATTCCCTTGCCTCCTTTCCGTCAAACTTTCAAAGTGTCAGGATAGAGCCTATAACCTCTAGAAAGAAGTGTCAAGAAATACTAAAAAGTATCCTATTCTGACATAAAAAGTGTCAACCCATTTTGTCAGATTGGTGTATACTCTATATTGACATTTCAAATAACGCTTGACGAAAAGAGGAAGACCGGAAAGAGTCTTTCAACAAACTGTTACACAGCTAACACCTTATTGATAAGAACGCTTGTATTTTCAGTGAATTGTGGAGAATCATTTTTTCTCCCGCCCTCGGCACCATATCGAAGTTCGGTAAAGCCCGTTAAGGTTCACAAAGCCTTGGCGGGCTTTACTTTTATGCTGTTTGCATGTTCATAGGCGTTCACTGGAGTCGTGTACATCCGCCCTTTTTGCTGGTATTCTCGCTGGCATCTTTCCATACCAGCAAAAACCGCAAAAACGGATACCAAGCTCAGAGCGTTGAAGCCCTCCGGCAAGGTTCAAAAGCTCTCGGACTGTGACGGGCTGTACATCCATGTCTCACCTGCCGGGGGAAAGCTCTGGAGGCTCTTCTACCGTTTTGACGGCAAACAGAAGACTCTTGCCCTTGGCAAGTACCCAGAAGTCAGCCTTGCCGAAGCCAGAAAAAGGCGTGACGAAGCACGGGCTCTGAATGAGTCCTGCCCCTAGCTCCTCCTCTTCCGCTGTTCTCTATCTCCACAAATAAAAAAGAGTTGCGGCCTCATTCCACAACTCTTTTTTTCAATCCCATTCCGGATGCCGCAGGCATTGACGGAGCAATACCGCCACATCACGGCCGGTTTCCTTTATCATGTTCCAGCCAGTAGTGCAGTGCCGCGCAAATGGAATCCATATCCACAGGCTTGTTAAAATGCGTGTTCATGCCGCACTGCAGGGATCGCTGGATGTCGTCTGCAAAGGCGTTCGCGGACAGTGCGAAAATCGGAATACGCCGCGCGTCTTCCCTTGTCATGCCGCGTATGTGCCGTGTGGCTTCAAGGCCGTCCATAACCGACATACGGACATCCATCAGGATAGCGGCGTATTCCCCCGGTTCGGATTCCGCAAAGCGCTCCACCGCAACCTTGCCGTTCTCGGCCCAGACGACGGAGAGATTCCTTGACTCCAGAAGCGTTTTGAGGATCTCGGCATTCAGATCGTTATCTTCGGCAATCAGGATCTTTTCACGGTTAAAACGGACTTCCTCCGGCATGGCCGGAACATCAAAGGCGTGCCTGTGATGGGTCACCACCAAAAGCATATCACGCAGATGCTCCCGCAATACGGGCTTGTTGATAAAATAATCCACGCCGGCGGTACGGGCAGGGGCTTCCATCCCCCTCCAATCACAGGCCGACATGGCGATGGGGGTCGTGGCCTTTCCAACGATTTCCCTGATATGCCGGACCGTTTCCATATCGTCCATGCCCGGCGTTTCCCAATCGATCAGGATCATGCCGTAATCCCGCCGCCTCTCCCTGGCTTGCCGCACACAGACGACGCCCTCTTCGCCGGAAAGCACGAAGGACGCTTCAACCGCCATACGGCGCAGCAGTACCGCCGTATGCTCACAGGCAGCCCTGTCATCGCCTATGACCAGCACTCGCACGCTCTCGGATTGTTCCAAGGCGTCCTTATCCCATCCGTACAGCGCCCCCTCGAACAGCCCGAGCGGTATGTCCACGGAAAAAGACGCCCCCTTTCCTTGCTCGCTCTCCACACGAATGGTCCCGTCCATCAGCTGGACGAAGCTCCTGACAATAGCCAGGCCAAGCCCTGATCCCGAAAGGCCCCGCTGATCCGTCATCTCCTGCTCGAACGGCTGGAACATCCTTTCCTGAAAGCTCTTGCTCATGCCGATCCCATTATCGGAAATGACGAACCGTACGAGTTCCCGATGCCCGACTTTTTGGACTGGCGTGATGTTGAATTCGATCCTGCCCTTTTCGGGCGCAAACTTCAGGGCGTTGGACAGCAAGTTCATCAAGACTTGCTTGATGCGCAGGGGATCGCCGACATAGATTTTCTCAAGGAGCGGAGAGGCAAACAGGTTGAACGTTATGCCCTTCGCCACCGCGCTGCCGTATGTGAACGAGCTGACGGAGCTGACGAGTTCACCAAAATCAAACGGTTCGGAAGCCAGGCTCATCTTGCCGCTTTCGATCTTGGCGACGTCCAAGACGTCATTGATGAGCGACAGCAGGAAACGGGACGACAAGGCGATATTGTTCAGGCACTCGCTGAGCCGTTCGGGGTTGCCCACGTTCATGCCCGCAATGGCCGCCATGCCGATGATCGCGTTCATCGGCGTTCTGATGTCGTGCGACATCCGGGAAAGGAACTCGCTTTTGGCATGGTTGGCCTGTTCGGCGGCAACGAGCGCCATACACAACGTAGCCTTCTGGCGCTCCTCTTCCTCAACGTCTTTGGCGCAAAAGAGGAGCATCCGCCTTACGGGGTCAAAAAGATACGCCCGTAAGCAATGCCACCGGGCTTGCCCGTTGCCCATGAGCACACGATACTTGAGCTCATGGGACAGCCCCGGCGTGCCATTTTCCCAGGCAAGGCGTTCCGGTTTGAAAAAGGCCCGGTAAGCCTCCACATCATCAGGATGGACGACCGTTTCGCTCCGGAGCCGCACCAGCTCGCTGAAAACGCCCTGCATCCCGCTTCCGATCATGCTGTTCCGACCCGAAAAAAAGTACTCGTACCTGTCCGCCGGGATGTCGACCAACAAGATCCATTCGTAGTCGTGGTTGACCGTGAACCTGCAAACATCCTGGACGGTTTTGGTCTTTTCCTCCATGTTTTTCAGGTCGGTGCAGTCCGAGACGTAGCCGTACACGATGGTCCCGTCCACCGTTTTGACAAACGAACACTGCGTGAGGAGCCAGCGGACCTTGCCGTCCCGCCTGATGACTTTCATCTCGAAGCCGACGGAGGACTTTCCGTCTTCATAGGCCGTCCTGATCAAGTCGTTAAAGCGTTGGAGGTGGTCGGGGTGAATAAGCTCGCTCCCCCTGATATCCGGAGCCGTTTTCATCTGGTCCTGCGTATACCCGTGCATCGCGCAAAACCCTTCCGAAACGTAAAAGAACGAGAAGTGCTCGTCCATGACGAACTGGAAAATACCTATGGGCGCGTTGCTTTTCAGGAATTCGAGCATTTCCTTGTCCCGGTACGTGGACGTCACGTCATGAATCCGGGACAACTCGAGCATACCCGATTTGGTATGAAACCGGCTGATCCCATCGACTTCATAAAAACGCCCTTCCCGCGTGAACAGCACAGGGGCCTTGCTGCTCCTGTTGAACCGTGGGCGCCGGGAAACGGATAGGAGGGACGCGAGTGGTTTACCTATGCAGGCATCTTCGGCTTTCCCTACAATATCCAGCGTGTGCCCGTTCGCAAACACGAAACGCCCGTCCTCGTCCGTGATCACCATCGGGACATCGGCCATATCCACAACGAACTTGAGAGCATCCAGCGAGGAATCATGCGGCGAAAGCTTCATTTGCCCACCCACTCCGACAGGAGGATCCGCTCCCCTCATAGGGACAGCGCTGCATCAATATAAAAGGGACAGCCAGCCTTTTGTCCCTTCTCAGTTCCCTTCCCCACACCTCATTTTTCCTTGCGGAAGGAAACCCCATCACCCTTCGCACAAGAAAGCATTCAACCCGCCGGGCCGTCATCCCCTTTTCTTATGGCAGGACGCCGCGATCATGGCGTACAGCTTGTCCGGGTCGAACGGCTTCGAAATATGCCCGTTCATTCCCGATGCCTCGGCCTTGATGACGTCGTCCGAGAACACGTTGGCGGTCATCGCCAGAATGATGGCAGTCTTCGCATCATCCCTGTGCAAGGAACGGAGCGCGGCAGTCGCCGTGTATCCGTCCATGACGGGCATCTGGATATCCATCAGGACAAGCTGATAATACCCTTCCTCCGACCGGGCAAAGATGTTGAGCGCTTGTTCCCCGTTGTCGGCGACGTCAACGGACGCCCCTTCCATCAGGAGGAGTTCTTTAGCTATTTCTTGATTGATTTCATTGTCTTCCACAAGCAAGACATGCAATCCGTCCAAGCGTTGACCTTCGGGCCTGGGCACAACCGAGGCATGTCCACATCCCCGATCCTCCGCAAAATTTCGCAACAGGTGCACCATGTTGGATTTGAAAAGCGGCTTCATGATGAAGACGTCCACGCCCGCGGCGAGGAAATCCGCCCCCACATCCGAACAGTCATAGCCCGACAGCATGATGATGGGGAGATCCGGCCCGACCCTGCGGCGGATTTCCCGGGCCGTATCGAGCCCGTCCATATCCGGCATTTTCCAGTCCAGGATGACCGCGAAGTAGTCGTCCCTTTCCTCATGGGCGCGCACAATCTCGGCGACGGCTTCTTGCCCGCTCAAGACCCCAAAAGCCCGCATCCCCACTTCCTTGAGCAACAGGCTCGCGTATTCGCAGACATCCCGTTCGTCATCCACCACAAGCACGGGAAGATCGGTCAAAACAGGGGGTTCCCCGTCTTCGGCATCCCGGAATTTCAGCGCAACGCTCACCGTAAACCGGCTCCCTTTTCCCAGCGTGCTGTCCACGGTGATCTCGCCGTTCATCATATGGATGATGTTCTGGCTGATCGCCATGCCAAGGCCCGTTCCCTGGATTTTGCTGATCCGGGAATCCTCGGCCCGGGAAAACGGTTCGAAGATGCGCCCGACGAACTCCTCGGACATGCCGATCCCGTCGTCTTCAAACGTAAAGTAGAAGACACTGGCCCCTTCGGCATGGGTTGGCTTTTCCTCAATGCTGAAATGCAGACGCCCGCCCGCCGGCGTATACTTTACGGCGTTCGACAAGATGTTCACCAAAACCTGCTGGAGGCGGCTCTCATCCCCATGCAGGCCCTCGTGCCTCACCTTGCTGATGTTCATGGTCAGGTGATGCCCCTTTTCAATGATCATCGGCCTGCACACCTCGAACACGTTCTGCACCAGATTGGAAAGGCTGAAATCGTTCGCCCGCACATCCAAGCGTCCGCTCTCGATTTTGGACATATCCAAAACTTCGTTGATCAGATTGAGCAGATGTTTGCTGGACGTATTGATCTTCTTGAGGCAGTCCCTCACTTTCTGGGTATCCTCAATATGGGCGCCCGCAATCGCCGTCATCCCCACAATGGCGTTCATGGGGGTCCGGATGTCGTGGGACATCCGGGAAAGAAATTCCGTCTTTCCCTGGTTGGCGTGCTTCGCCACCCGACAGGCGTCTTCCAGCGCCTGTTGCTGGAGCCGCTGCCGCTCGACCGTTTCCGTCACGTCAATGCCCAGGCTGTAGTAGGACGGTATCCCATCCTCGCTGTCCTTCCCGTCCATATAGCTGAACGTGATGGTCAAGTGACGGATTTTTCCAGACCGGGTCACGATCCGGCCCTGCATGATGCTGCTCCGCCCCGTTTCCTTCGCCTCGTGCATCGTCGCCTCGGCCTGCTCCATATCCTCCGGATGAACATACAGGCACTGGCTCTGCAGCTCTTCTTTAAACTGCTCTTCCGTGTAGCCGATGATCGACAGGAATTCCGAACCATACCACAGGATTGTGCGTTCATCGCGCGCGTCGAGCCGGGCGATGCCTCCCGGAAGGCTCCGCAGCATCGCCGCCTGCTGTTTTCCCTGCTTGTCCAGTTTGTTCTTGTACTTGGAGACATCAAAAACGAACTCGATTCTGGATTCCCGCCCGTCCCACAGTACCTTCCGATCTTTCAGGAGATACGTTTTCCCCAGCTGCTCGTTATAATGCTCCCACTCATAAAATCCTGAATCTTTCAGGTAGTTGTTGGTACAAAAAGGACAAGGCGTATTTCTTCCGTGGAATATCTCATAGCAAAGGTGCTTTTTTCCAGAAAAGAGTTCTTCCCGAGAAAGATGGAACATATCAAGACCTGCTCGGTTCACATACAGCAATTCATAATTGTTCAGATCGCTGACATAAACCATATCGTCATATTCTTCGAGTATCCAGTTCCATTCCATATTTCTCTACCTTCAGGATCATTATAGATCGTATAACGGATCAAAAATGATAATAGAAAACTGGGTTATCGGCTCAAGATGTATTTCTGCAATCTTTTCTAGCGAATCCAGATACGGAAATGCCGTAATACAATATCAGGAAACCCTCCCAGCAGAATGGAGAGCCTTTCCAGCATACATTTCGATGGCACATGAGCCTTAATGTTTTACACTAAAATATTTAATATAATATTTTATAGGCTTCATTTAATGTGACACGTATCATAAACCTATTCAAGATGTTTTTACAGCGAAATAAAACTGCATATACCTGTATAAACACATTCAAAACAGAGAAACAAGAAGAAAATATGAAAGACAACGCGTCATAAAGAACAAAAACCATCATAAAAAACGAAATATCCGTTATGTTACGCGACTCGTGCTTTAAAAAGAGATCAGTGCAGAAAAGAAAAAACGGCGCAGCCTCCCCGGTCCCTTCCATTTGGCCGGGGCATTTCCTCCCCGCATGGGAATGGCGTTACCGGAAAAGCGCGTCATCTCGCCGTGAGTGCCGTTCATGAAAAAGGCGAACCAAGAAAAGGGCGCCCCATCGGACATAAAAAAAGGCATCCAAAAGGATGCCTCCGTCTTGGGGCAGATTGCCTTTGAAGTGTTGCGCCTTTCAAAGGGCCATCTTGCCGGAAATACCATTTTTGCCGAATCCGCGCTGTGTTGCGGCGCACTGAATATGCGTTCGGCGTCAAGGCCTTTCAAAATGGGGAAGGCCTAATACCTGTCGTCTTCAATCGAGACGACGACGTCCATGTTTTGCTCGATCCACTGTTTGATCCGCTCATGGGCCGCTTTCCGGTGGGACCGTTTTTCCTTGAGCATTTCCCGATCGGCTTCCACGAGGATCGCGGAGGCTGGGATATCGGCGGATTCGGCACAAGCCAGCCCAAAAGAAACCAGCGCGGGCATCTGATCGGAACAGGCGTTGTGCCGATCAAAGTTCCGCCGCAGCTTGGCAAGGATCTCCTCGCCAGCCTCACGTGGGCATGTGGGCAGCAGGATAACGATCTCGTCCCCGCCCATCCGGGCCACGCAATCCGATGTGCGCACGCTTTCCTTGCACAAGGCCGCCACGGTCTGGAGCAACTTGTCTCCGACAAGATGCCCCATGTAATCGTTCGCCAGCTTCAATCCGTTGACGTCACAGGAGATCACGCACAACGGGCGGATCCCTTTGTTCTCGATGTTCGCCAGCTTGATATCAAAGTAGGTCCGGCTGTGCAGGCCCGTCAGCGCATCGTTCTGGGCGAGCTTTTCGAAATAATCCCTGTCCGCCTGGGAAGCCGTGATATTGGTGTGCAAGCCGACGATGCGGGTGGCCCGCCCCTTTGCGTCGCGGTGCGTCACGTAACCCCGCCCGAGGATCCAGGCATAGCTCCCGTCCAGGCGCTTCAAGCGGTACGTGCACTCGAACGTGTCGCCGTATTTCGGGGAATCCGCCAGCTTACGCTGCGGTTCCACAATTTTTTTGAGATCGTCCGGATGGATCTTCTCTTTCCACGTTTCGAGGCGCCCGGGGAACTGTTCCGCCGTGTACCCGAGCATGGAAAGCCAGCGCGGGCTGTAATACACTTCGTCCGTAATGGGGTTCCAGTCCCACAGGCCGTCCCCGGCTGCATTGAGCGCGGAAAGCAGGCTGCCGTTTTCCGGCGTCCGTTGTTCGTGGCGTTCCTCAACAAGCCCAAAAGGCTGCCAGGTGCCCGACATGCTGACGGCGCGACCATCCGCATCCCGGCTCAGGATGGAACCCCGCACCCATATTTTGACATACGAGCCGTCTTCCTTGCGGACCCGCAGATCATCCGTAAGCTCGTCTCCGAACAACGGCTGTTCGATGATGAGCTGATAGCGGCAATCGGTGCCTTCTTCGGGGTGGAGACGCTCTTTCCATTCATCAAGGTTGAACACACGCGGTATGGCCTCGGCATACCCGAGCAGGCGGGAGCCGTTGGCGTCGACCCACAGCGTCCTCTTTTCCAGGGAACAGTTCCAGAAACAGATCTGCGCCTGCCCTTTGGACACGGTGCTCACCGGAGGCAGATAGGCCATCGTGCCGGGAGCGATCTCAAATTGCCCTGCGATGCGGATCGCCCGGCCTTCGGCGTCCCTTTCCAATACAAACAGCCGTTCTCGGACAAAAAAGTTTTCGACCGGATACGCCGTCTCCAGAAAGCCCCTGTCCCCGCCGATAACGCCTTCACGCAGCTCGCAAAGCGACTGCAGGCAACCTTCCGGGATATGTTCAAAAAATGCCGCCATTGTGGCGGGGCTTTCCCCATCGGACAAGCCAAAGGCCAACCTGGTTCCCTTGCTGAAGAAAAGCCGATCCGAAGGGATATGCCATTCCCAAAGTTTTTCAGTGGAATCGAGAGGAATTGAAGGGGAAAAGGCAATAGGGTCGGTCTGGATCATGTGCGTTCTCTCTAGAATGGCAAACTGGACTTGAAAAACACACCGTCAGAGCGTGCCCCTGCGTGATATTCATGCGGCATCCCGGGGCTTCTCCCGCAATCAGACGAAACGCCGCAAGCGGAAACAGAGCCGATCAAGACCAGCCTGGAAGGATTTCTCCCGTTTTTCATGTGCCGTCTTGCGGCATCATATAGAAAAGAAGGGAAACCCGATAGTCCTTTCTTTGAGGCATCTTTTGTTGCTCATGAGAAATCTCCGATCGAGAGGAAGACGCCGCTTTCTCTCTGCGGGCGCATATCGTGCATCACTCCGGCGTTGCCTCCTTGCGTAACGCCTCCTTCTCCCTTCCCGCTTTCACAATACACTCCTGATCCATTCCCTCCATATTCCCGGCCGTTTTGGAGCGCCGCCTTGTACAGCCCCATGCTTCAGGTATCCGCCGGGGCTCTTGCCCAACCCCGGATGCCTCCTCGGGGCTTTGCCCCTTTGCGTCACCAAAAGGAAACTGGACGAGCGCCCCCCTTTGGGGTAGGAAGTCCCCCCTCAAAAGGAAACGCCCATGCCATTCATTCCATTATTTCAGTCCCCCAAGAGTTTTTACCGGCTCGCCGTGGCAAGCTTCTTTTTCCTGCAAGGGCTGGTCTTCGCCAGCTGGGCCAGCCGTATCCCCGACATCAAGCAGGCCCTCGCTCTCAACGAGGCGCAGCTCGGCGGCGTCCTGTTCGCCATCCCCGTGGGGCAGATGTCGGCGATGGCCCTGTCCGGCTATCTGGTCAGCCGCTTCGGAAGCCATAGGATGCTGCTCCTCGCGGCCCTGCTCTATTCGGGGACCCTCATGGCCCTCGGCTTCATCAGCGAAACGTGGCAGCTTTTCGCCATGCTGGTATTCTTCGGCGTCGCGGCCAACCTGCACAACATCTCGGTGAACACACAGGCCGTCGGCGTCGAACGCCTCTACCGCCGCAGCATCATGGCCGCCTTCCACGGCCTGTGGAGCCTCGCCGGGTTCGTCGGAGGGATCGTCGGCGCGCTGTTCGCGGCGTTCTCCGTCAGTACCCGCGTGCACTTCAGTTTCATCTTCGCCGTCTGCATGGGCATCGTGGCGATCATGTTCCGGTTAACCCTGCCGCGCGACAGGGCACGCGACACGGCGCCCGGACACAAACGCCCCAAGGGGAAAATCGATCCCTATGTCGTCCTGCTCGGGCTGATCGCTTTCGGCTGCATGGCGAGCGAAGGGACCATGTACGACTGGAGCGCCGTATACTACGAAGCGATCATCAAGCCGTCGCCGGAACTGATCCGCCTCGGCTATATCGCATACATGTGCACGATGGTCTGCGGCAGGTTCATGGCGGACGGGCTTGTAACCAGGTTCGGGGTCATCCGTATCCTGCAAGCCAGCGGCGCGCTCATCGCCGCCGGGCTGCTGATCTCCGTTCTCCTGCCCCATGTGGCCACGGCGACGTTCGGCCTCGCGCTGGTGGGCTTCGGCACGGCTTCGGTGGTGCCGGTCTGCTACAGCATGGCCGGGAAATCCCAAATCATGCATCCGAGCGTGGCGCTGGCCGTGGTTTCAACCATCGGGTTCCTCGGCTTCCTGCTCTGCCCGCCGGTCATCGGCTTCATCGCCCACGCGTCGAGCCTGCGCCATTCCTTTGCCCTCATTGCCGTGTTCGGGCTCATGACCGCTGTGCTGGCGCGGTTCCTGCGGCGGAACTGAACCGTCCCGCTTTCCCCGTAAAGGGAAACGCCCCGTTGGAACGACGGTGTTGTTCCCTCTTCCAAACGGCGGCCTTCCCAACAAAAGAGCCTTTTTCCCATCCTCTTGAGGAAAGGGCTCTTTTTGCGGACAGCGCCCTGAAAAGGGTTACGGGTTGCCGGAAAGCCTTCATTATGGCAGAACGCTTCTAACACCGTGGGGTGTTCCCGCAGGAACGCCTGACTTGCCGGCCTTGCCCCGGAACAGGGCCTGCCGCGTAAGGGCAAAGGGGTTCCGCCGGACCCGTCCCGCCGTCCCCCCTTCTTTCGATCCTTTAAGAAGCGGCCGCATGGCCGCCGACAACAGGACAGACGATGGAACTCACCTCCGAATCTGTACTGGCCCTCGCCCCGGACGCCTCCTCCGTCAAGGCGGCGCAAGCTCTGCTCAAACCCGGCCAGTGGCCGACGCTCGGCTTCAACGAAAACGCCGTATGGGGGGAATGCAAAGGCAGCGGCTCCAAACCCTACCAAGTCGAAGCCGACCTGTCCGGGCCGGTCTTCAAGTGCACCTGCCCGAGCCGGAAATTTCCCTGCAAGCATTCCCTGGCCCTGCTCCTGCTCCGCGTCCAGCAAGAGGCCGCCTTTACGCAGGGCGAAGCGCCCGATTGGGTAAAGGAATGGCTTGACGCACGCGAAAAACGCGCCGCGCGTCAGGAGCAAAAGCAGGAAAACAAGGGCCAGCCCGCCGATCCCGCCGCCGCAGCCAAGCGCGAGGCGTCCCGCCTCAAACGCATGGCTGCCGGCCTGGACGATCTGGAGCGCTGGATGTGCGACCTCATACGCCACGGCCTCGGGCAGCTCTCCGGGACTCCCGCCTGGCAGGAGGAAGCCGCCGCGCGCATGGTCGACGCGCAGCTTCCCGGCATCGCCGCGCGGTTGCGGAACCTGCAAGGCGTCACGTCCTCCGGGGAGGACTGGCCCGGCGTGGTGCTGGCCCAGTTTGGGCAGCTGCAGCTCCTCATCGACGCCTTCCGCCACCTTGACGCACTGTCCCCGGAGGAACAGGCGGATGTCCGTGCCGCCCTCGGCCTGTCCCCGGATAAGGACGAAGTGCTCGCCACCGGGGAACGCCTGAGCGATCTCTGGTTGGTGCTCGGCGTGGGCTATGCCGAAGAAAACAGGCTCTGGCGGCGGCGCGTCTGGCTGCGCGGGCAGAACAGCGGGCGCACGGCCCTGCTGCTGGATTTCTCGCACGGAGGCAAGCACTTCGAGCAAAGCTTCGTCGTCGGCAGCCTTACGGATATGACGCTGGCCTTCTATCCGGGCGCGGTTCCCCTGCGGGCCATCGCCACGGGCGATCCCGCCCGGGCCAAAACGGCTCCCATCCCTACGGTTTCCCTCCGCGAAGCGCTGGAAGCCATGGCCAAAGCCATCGCCGCACAGCCGTGGCAATGGCCCCTGCCCCTCATGGTCAGCGACGGCGTCCCTTGCCGCTCCGATGATTCGTGGTTCCTGCAGACGGATGCAGGCGACCGCCTCCCTCTCTCCATAACCGACAACGACGGCTGGGAATTGCTCACGCAAGGCGGCGGACGCCCCCTGAGCGTCTGGGGCGAATGGGACGGAGCCCGGTTTCAGCCCCTAAGCGCGTGGGAGCCCGGAACGTCCGGTTCCCCGCTGTGGCGAGAAGGAGCCCGCCCATGAACATGCCCTTCCTGACCATGCAGGCGCTGCTCGGCACGGATAAGCGCCCGCCCGAACTTCCCGCCGGCGACAGCGAACCCGGACGGCTCACGCAAGCCATCGCCGCCACGCGGGACAGCTCCGAAAACGCCGAAGCGCTCAGGCTGCTCCGTGCCGCCGGGGTGCAGGCCGTCTGCGGGCTGGCGGGGTACCAGCCGCCCCGCGCCGACTCCGCCCTCCCCGAGCCCTGCCCGCCGGAACCCCGCGCGTCCGTCGACAAGGCCGCCGTCATCGACGTATTGCGCCAAGTCCTTTCCAGCGGCTCCGACCGTATGCGCCTTGAAGCCTTCAGGCTCATGCTCGGCGCGGGGAAAGTGCTCCCTCCGGCGCTGCTCCCGCAGGCGCTGGAGCTTGGGCGCCGCACGCCGTCCCTGCGCGGGCCCATCGCCCTGATCGCCGGGGAACGCGGCCGCTGGCTCGGCGGACGGAACGCCGCATGGAACCTCTTCGCCACCAATGCCGAAAACGAGCTTGATCCCGAAGTATGGGACAACGGCACGCTTATGCAGCGCGAAGCCTATCTCAAGTCCCTGCGCGCGCAGGATCCCGCCAAGGCCCGTGAACGCTTTGAAACGGCCTCAGCGTCCTTCGATGCCCGCGAACGCGCCGCCTTTACCGGGTGCCTCGGCGAAGGCCTGAGCGCGGCGGACGAAGCCTTTCTCGAAACCCTGCTGGAAAAGGATCGCAGCAAGGAAGTGCGTCAAGCCGCCGCCTCCCTGCTCGTCCGCCTGCCGGAAAGCGGCTATGTCCGGCGCATGGGCGAACGCCTTGCCGCCTGCATCGTCGTCCCGGAGGCCAGGGGAGGGCTCATCGGGCGTATCGCCTCAGCCTTCTCCGCGCCGCTCCCGGCCGTCGAGCCCCCGGAATCCTTCGATCCCGAGTGGAAAAAGGACTTGCTGGAAGAAAAAAAGCCGCAGTACGAGGAATTCGGCCCGCGCGCCTGGTGGCTCTATCAGATAGGGCGCTGCGTACCGCTGGCGTGGTGGGAGGCGCATACCGGCCTGTCGCCCGAAGCCCTCATCGACTGGGCGCAGAAAACCGACTGGCGAAACGTGTTGCTCCGCAGCTGGCTGGAGGCCGCCCGCTGTGAGCGCCATGCGGCATGGGCCTCCGCCCTGCTCGCCCATGTGTTCAAGGAACAGATTGAGGTTTCCGTGGGCAAGGGCCGGTTCAGCGCCTTCGCATTCATCGGCCTTCTGCCGCCCCCCGAGCGTGAGGCGGCCCTTCTTGAACGCTTCCCCTGCCCCGGCTCCGCGGGCGGCGGGGCCACGTTCGCACAGCAACACTATAAACAGGTGATGCAGTTCGGACGTTTCGCCGCATCCGAATGGGAGGGGGATGCAACCTTTTCCCTTGAAGGCGGACACTCCCTCGTCCGGCGGATCCGCTTCTGGGCGGACCATTCCGACGGCATCGGCCAAATAAGCTACCAGACCTCCATCGCGCTGGGGCACATCATCGAGGCCACCTTTTGGCTGATCCCGGTTTCCTTGCTGGATGATCTGCTTGAGGGCTGGCCCCACGGAGAAAACGGGGCCCCCTTCTGCCGATCCGGGTACGACTTTCTGACCACGGCCATAAGGACCCGCAAGGCCCTTCACCAATACTTTGCCTGAGAGAAAACCATGAGCACGGCTACCAACGAAAACAAGCTGCGGCACCACGCCGAACAACAGTTCGCCGAGGAACTGGAAGAACTCAAAAAATCCGACGCCCGCCAGCGTCCCGCCAACTGGGAGCTTTCCCCGTGGGCCGTCTGCACCTACCTGCTCGGCGGCGAACTGGACAACGGCTTTACGGTGTCCGCCAAGTATATCGGGAACCGCCGCATCATCGAAACGGCGGTCGCTACGCTGGCGACGGATCGGGCGCTCCTGCTGTACGGGGTTCCGGGAACGGCGAAATCGTGGGTGTCCGAGCATTTGGCGGCGGCCATCAGCGGCGACTCCACGCGCATCATCCAAGGTACGGCGGGCACCAGCGAAGAACAGATGCGGTATGGCTGGAACTATGCGGAACTGCTCTCCAAAGGGCCGTCCCGCGCCGCGCTGGTCGAAAGCCCGCTCATGCGCGCCATGTCCGAGGGCCGCATCGCCCGCGTGGAGGAACTGACCCGCATCCCCGCCGACGTGCAGGATACGCTGATCACCATCCTGTCCGAAAAGACCCTCCCCATCCCCGAGCTCAACGACGAAGTGCAGGCCGTGCGCGGCTTCAACCTCATCGCCACGGCGAACAACCGCGACAAGGGCGTCAACGAACTGTCCTCCGCGCTCAAACGGCGCTTCAACACGGTCATCCTGCCCGTGCCCGCCACGGAGGAAGAGGAAATCAGCATCGTGTCCAAGCGCGTCTCCGAAATGGGCCGCGCGCTGGAGCTTCCCGCCGAGCCCCCGGCGATGCATGAAGTGCGCCGCGTGGTGCAGATCTTCCGCGAGCTGCGGAACGGGCAGACCGAAGACGGCAAGACCAAGCTCAAGTCGCCCACCGGCACGATGAGCACGGCGGAGGCCATCTCCGTGCTCAACAGCGGCATGGCGCTTGCCGCGCACTTCGGGGACGGCGTGCTGCACGCCCGCGACGTCGCCGCGAGCCTCGTGGGCGCGGTGGTCAAGGATCCCGTGCAGGACGATCTCGTCTGGCGCGAGTACCTCGAAACAGTGGTCAAGGAACGCTCCGACTGGAAGGATCTCTATCGCGCCTGCCGCGAAGTGGATTAGGGAAGGAACCGGGGGAGGGTGCTTTTTGTAGAAAGCTCCCTCCCCCGTACCCCCTACCCGCAAAAACTCCGGCCGGCGGGGAGGCGGCGCAAAGGGAGCTGGTGGGGCACGGTGGGGCTGGGAAATCGGCCCATGTCCGCGCCGTTTCCGTTTCAGCCATGCGTATGCCGCCGGAAAACAGGGTTTCCGTATGCCCGGTTTCTCAGGGTGCACCCATCTGGGGGCAAACGGAGCAAACGCCGCCCCACAGTTGTTGCAAGAAGAAGGGCGCACGCCCGCATGTCGATTCGGGGAAAAAGGCTTTCTGGAAAGCCCCCTTCCTTCGGCGGGCACTCTTCCCCAACAGTTTACAAAAGGCTTCGCCATGCCTGATCAGACCGTTCGACTTTTCGGCATCCGCCACCACGGGCCGGGGTGCGCCCGCAGCCTGTTGCGGGCTCTGGAAGCAATGCAGCCCGACTGCCTGTTGATCGAAGGGCCGCCGGATGGGGAATCCGTGCTGCCGTTCGTGCTCGAATCGGGGATGTGCCCCCCGGTGGCCTTGCTCGTGTACGCTCCCGACGATTCCCGCCGCGCCGTCTTCTATCCTTTCGCCGAGTTCTCCCCGGAATGGCAGGCCTTGCGGTACGGCTTGGGCCAATCCCTTCCGGTGCGCTTCATGGATCTGCCCATCGCCCATCAATTCGGGCTGGACAAGGCCTTTGAAGACGAATGCAGGGCTAAGGAGGAAGCGCTGAGAGACGCGGAAGGACGTACAAAAACGGACGCCGCCGAAGGCACGGAAGCCCCCGCTTCAGGCGCGCAGGCACCTGAAAACACCGCCACGAATACGCTTGCCCCCGAACAGCCTGAAGGCGGCGATACGGGCGATACGGACGGAAACGCCGGGGGTGAGGCGTCTGCTCAGGAGGACGTTTACGGCGATCCGCTCGACTGGCTCGGACGCGCCGCCGGATACGGCGACGGCGAGGCGTGGTGGAACCACATGGTCGAGGAGCGCATCGACGGCCTAGAGCTGTTCGACGCCATCCGTGAAGCCATGACCGCGCTGCGGGCCGAAGCGCCCAGACGCGAACGCGGCGAACGGGAGACGCGGCGGGAAGCCCTGCGCGAAGCGTACATGCGCAAAACGCTGCGGCAGGCGAAAAAGGAATGCTTCCAGCGTATCGCCGTGATCTGCGGCGCGTGGCATGTGCCCGCGCTTGGAGCGGAAACGCCAGCCAAGCAGGACAACGACCTGCTCAAGGGCCTGCCCAAAATGAAGGTCGCGGCGACATGGACGCCGTGGACCTATGCCAATCTGAGCAGCCGGAGCGGTTACGGCGCGGGCGTGACCTCTCCCGCGTGGTATGAGCACCTCTGGCGCAGCGGCAAGGGCGATCGGGCCATAGGCTGGCTGACCCACGCCGCCCGCCTGTTCCGCGAGCAGGACATGGACTGCTCGTCCGCCCACATCATCGAAGCCTCGCGTCTCGCCACGTCGTTGGCCGCCCTGCGCGAGCGCCCCCGCCCCGGCTTGCCGGAGCTTTACGAAGCGCTGCAAACCACGGTCTGCATGGGCGACCCCGCGCCGCTGCGCCTCATCGAGCGTCAGCTTATCGTGGGCGACAAACTGGGGACGATTCCCGAAACCACGCCCACCGTCCCGCTCCAGCGGGATCTGGAACAGCAGCAGAAAAGCCTGCGCCTGAAGCCCGAAGCCGCGCGGAAGGTATTGGATCTCGATCTGCGCCAAGCCAACGATCTGGCGCGCAGCCACCTCCTGCACCGCCTGCGGCTGTTGGAAATCGGCTGGGCCACGCCGGGAGGCAGCCGGAACGCCAAAGGGACGTTCCATGAACTTTGGGAAATGCAATGGGTGCCCGAGCTCCCCATTGCGGTGATCGCCGCCAGCCGCTGGGGAAACACCATCCTTGAAGCCGCCACCGCGAAGGCCGTGGAGCTGTCCGGTGAAGCGGACTTGCTCCGATTGGCGGAACTGGTGAACGACATCCTGTTCGCCGATCTGCCGGACGCCGTGGGGCACGCCACCCGTATGCTGGAAGAAAAGGCCGCCACAGCCAACGACGTCGGCCAGCTGCTGGAAGCCATCCCGCCATTGGCGGCCATCGCCCGCTACGGCAACGTGCGCCAAACTGACGCCGGGATGGTCGCCCGCGTCCTTGAAGGCTTGATCCCCCGTGCATCCATCGGGCTGCCGGGGGCCTGCACCTCGCTGGACGACGAAAGCGCCGCCGCCATGCGTGCCCGCATCATCGCGGCGCACAACGCGATACGGCTCCTTGGAAACGAAGGGCTTTGGGAAAGCTGGCTGTCCGCCCTGCACCAGACGGCCCTGCGCGACGGGATGGTCCACGAGCTGCTGCGGGGCATGGCCGTCCGCCTGCTGTTCGACGAGCAGCGCCTCCCTGTGGAAGAAGCCGCCCGGCTGATGAGCCTTTCCCTGTCGGCGGCGGCCGCGCCCGCCTCGGCCTCCGCATGGATCGAAGGGTTCCTGAACCAAAGCGCGCTGGTGCTGCTGCACGACGACGCCCTGTGGGGTGTGCTCGCCAACTGGCTGGACGGCCTGAACGATACGCATTTTACCAACATCCTTCCCATGCTGCGCCGGACATTCTCGGGCTTTTCCGCTCCCGAGCGCCGGCAGCTCGGCGAACGCGCCAAACGAGCCGCCGGGAAGCCGATGCAGAAACAGGCCGAAACCCGTTGGGATGCGGAACGCGCGGCCCTGCCCGTCCCGTTGCTGCGGCGCGTGCTCGGCCTCACGGCACAGGCATAAACGGATGGAGGGCGTTGGCTTCCGAATGACGCTTCCCCAAAGACATGGAATGTCATAGGACATAAAATCAAAATGATTCAAAGGCTAACACGCTCAACGGATGACGCCGGGCTTACGGCGGCTCCAATGGGCGAGCAGGAGTTGATGATGGATACGGCTGAAGGGGAACGCTTGCGGCGTTGGCGGCTGGTGCTCGGCGAAGAGGCTCAGGCGAGCTGCGGCCTTGCCGGGCTGAGCCCCGAAGACCGGCAGATGGACGAAGCGCTGGCGGCGCTGTACGAAGCGGACAGCAGGCACAGCCTGCGGGGCGGCAGCGGAGCCTCGTCGCCGCGCGTGGCCCGCTGGCTCGGGGACATCCGGCGTTTTTTCCCGTCTTCAGTGGTGCAAGTCATGCAAAAGGACGCCTTCGAGCGCCTCAACCTGCACAGTATGCTGCTCCAGCCGGAAATGCTCGAAAGCGTGCAGCCCGACGTGAACCTCGTGTCCACGCTTATGTCGCTGCGGGGCATCATCCCCGAAAAGACCAAGGAAACGGCCCGGCTGGTCGTCCGCAAGGTTGTGGACGCGCTCATGAAGCAGCTTGAGGAGCCCATGCGCACGGCGGTCAGCGGCGCGCTGAACCGGGCTGTGCGCAACCGGCGCCCCCGCCATGCCGAGATCGACTGGAACCGTACGATCCGGGCGAACCTCAAACATTGGCAGCAGGAATACAAAACCATCGTTCCGGAAACGCTGATCGGCTATGGCCGCAAATCGCAGCGCGTCCAGCGGGAAATCATCCTCTGCATCGACCAGAGCGGCTCGATGGCGTCGTCGGTCGTCTACTCCAGCATCTTCGGCGCGGTCATGGCCTCCATGCCCGCCGTGAAAACCCATCTCGTCGTGTTCGATACCGCCGTGGTGGACATGACCGAGCAGCTTGACGATCCCGTCGATCTCCTGTTCGGCGTCCAGCTCGGCGGCGGCACGGACATCAACCGCGCGGTGGGCTACTGCCAGTCGTTGATACGCGATCCGCGCAACACCATCCTTGTGCTCATTTCCGACCTCTACGAAGGCGGCGTGGAAAAGAACCTGCTCCAACGCGCCAACGAGCTTGTACAGTCCGGCATACAGGTCATCACCCTTCTCGCCCTGAGCAATGAAGGCACGCCATTCTACGACAAGGCCCTCGCCGCCAAACTCGCCGGCCTCGGCATCCCGTCCTTCGCCTGTACTCCAGACCTGTTCCCCGGCATGATGGCCGCCGCCATCCGTAAGGAGGACGTCAACCTTTGGGCAGCCAAACAGGGCATCGTCGTTCCCAAAGGGTAACATCCATCCACCACGCTTTTGGAGGCGGCACCACAGCTTCCCTCCGCGCATCCCCCCCATAAAACAGCCGCCCGGCTCTTCCGCAACGAAGAACCGGGCGTTTTTTCATCTTGCCTATAGCCGGAACCTCCCCGGCTCACGGCCTTTCAACGATTGGGGATTGCTGCGGGAAAGGAGTCTGGGGGCAATGTCCACCAGACAGAATGGGGTGAAAGGCTCCTTGGCCCCTTCCTCTCCGCCTCCTAACGCTTCCTTCCCTCACAGCCGGGAGCAAAGGCCACCCGGTTCAGCCCAAGCCGCTTGGCCTCATGCAGTGCGGCGTCGGCACTCTGAAACACAGTCTCGAAGAGAGTCCCGTCCATTGGATATCGGGCTATGCCGACACTACACGTCGGTTTATAGCGCTCATCGCCACGGGCGGAAAACAGCGTGCCGAGGGCCGTATAAAATTCCTGCGCCTTTTTCTCCGACAGGCGTTCCGGCTCCACATCCCGGAGCAGGACAAGAAATTCATCGTCACCGATCCTGCCGATATAGTCCGAACGCCGGAATATCCGCCGCAGGACAGCCGCGACATCGTTCAGCACAATGTCCCCGAACTCCCGCCCCCACGTATCGTTGACCCTTTTAAAGTTATCCACATCAATAACAAACATCGCATGGGACTGGCGCACGTCGCTTTTCAAAAAACACAGATCTACCAGATGCCGAATCGTCATCCTATCGTAGCATCCCGTGAGGCAATCCCGGTGCGCCGTTTCTTTCTCAACCAACACGGCTTGCTTGCATTCCGCCATACTCATTGCCCTCTCTATGCGGTGGGAAGAATCCTCTCCACCAGTACGCTCATTGCAGCCACTCCCACCGGATGCCGAAACCGTGCTCCAAACCCGTACTCACGAACTTCCGGATTTTCCTGTGGATGCAATGGACTCACTCTTTTCAAACAATAATCCATAGTAACAACATATTACACTCACCATGACAAACGCCGGAAGAGGAGCAACATGAAGCGGGCGGCACTCTCGGCCCCTGCCGACATTTGAGAACATTTCCTGTTTTCGGTCAAGCGCTGCCAGCCTTTTTGGGCCATTTCCACGGAGGAAAGGCATAAAAAAGCCCCCCGTTCCAATAGAAAAAGGAGGGCGGAAGAGGCAAGGCTCAGATAAAATACAGGAGTCAGGCAAGAACCCCGGAGATAAAAGGCGGTTCCTGCGCAAAACAGGGCAGCAGCTCGCGTATGCTCCAAACCGGAAATCCCGCCTGTTCCCAGGCGAGAATCCCGCCCCCAAGCTGATATGCCTTGCCCGAGGCGCTTCTTTCCAGGAGCTCGGCCTTATTCTGCGTCCTGCTTCCCGAGCGGCAAAAAAAGACGACCGGCTTGCCGGAAAAACGGCTGTCCAGCCCGCCCTCACGTTCCAGTTTGTCGAGGGGAACAAGCGGGCAACCGGGAATCGCCCGTTTGAGAAATTCCTTTTCAGTACGGACATCCACAAAAAAGGCGCCGCCATTGCGGAAGAGCGTCATGGCCTCTTGCGGGGACAGTGTTTCCAGCATCAGAAAAATCGTTTGTTGAAGTCAAGGGCAACGAACGGCACACAAACCAAACGGGCATCCCGCAAGGGAGCGGCCCGTACAAGTGCAATACCACTCCCGACGGCGGAAGGTCCACCCCTCTTTCCGGCCTCCCCACCCAAACATACGCCACGAAACGGGGCATCCGAACAGATGCCCCGCCTTCGCTTATTTCAGGTGTTCGCCGGACAGCTTCTGCTCTCTGGACCGCTGGGCCTTCTGCACGTTTTCCTGCAGTTTTTCCAGCAGATTTTTGCAGATAAGCTTCTGCTCCGGTACGTATCCGCACAGCTTCTTGTATTCATCCACGGAAATCCCGTGGGACAGAAGGTGCTTCGCCGTCAGATTCTGAAATCCCCGGCCGCAGAGGCAACACTGAACAACATCGTCCCCAATGGCTTCTTCAGGGCGGACAACAAGGCTGCGCTTGGTGAACTTCTTCTTCGGCGCGGCGCTAGGGGCGGCCTCAGCAGCTTCCGGCATGGGTTCTTCGATGATCACTTGTTCGCAGACAGGTTCTTCCATATCCATTGCGGCCAGCTTATTATTGGCCTGAATAAGCCCGGCCTTGAGAACGGTAAATTGTTCGATGATAAACGGAGTAGGCTGTTCGGGATATCTTTCCATAACCAACTTCAGCAGTTCGGCGTCACTTATCATGCATTCACCTCCGAGTAGATTGCCTAGCAATGTAATCGACTTTTATCGACTTGTATAGACCGTCAGGCCATAGGGAGATATTTTTTGCCTGATTGCAATAAAAAATAGAGTGCGGAGCAAGAGGCCGGCATTCCGTTTATCAGAAGTTGTCCAAGCCAGAAAACCTGTTGCGCAATCTTACTTTTAGAGTCGCGGAAACGTTTGTCCGGTTTCATACAAAAAGCAGCATTACGGATACAAATCTTCTTCTGAAACGGCAATAACTTCTTCAAAAGCCGCTTTTCCCCTGTTTGGCTTTCCACGCACCACCCCGCGTGCACAAGAATCGTTTTTTCATCTTATTCCGTACCATAATGCGGGACCCGAACATCTTGTTCCCCAAAGTATCTCCAATGCATTCAAGAAGATCCGCATTGCAACGAACGGCGGGAACATATTTTCCCGAAAACAATCCGGAGGGTATCCATTCTGTAAAGTTGTTACACGATCCCTTATTTCCCTTGCGCAATCTTAGTGCCGGCGCTGAGGCTTCTTTCTCCACTCTCAAAAGAAATGCTCCAGAAATGGAGCTTCCCCAGTGTTTTGACAGGATCAAAAAAAGCGGCACCGGGATTTCCGATGCCGCGCTTTATTCGTTTACGGACAACTAGTTCTTTACGGCTTCCCCTACCAGCGGCTTACCGTTCCATTCGCCCGTCAGAGTCCGCAGGAACCCAACGATGAGATCTCGATCGCCCTTGGGGATGTCCATGCCGGAGAGATACACGCCCATGATGCGTACGGCCTCGTCCAGCGTCGTCACGGTGCCGTCATGAAGATACGGAGCCGTCAGTTCGACGTTGCGCAGGTTCGGGACCTTGAAGCGGTGCAGATCTTCAGCCTTGCCGGTAAAACCCTTGAGCCCTTCGTCGGAGCCGAGCGGGTTGCCGCGATCCTCAAAGTACGCCTTCTTGAGATCCATGTATTCGAAGGACTGCCCGCCCACGGACTTGCCGACGTGACAGCTTGAGCAGCGGTACATCTTGAAGCGTTGATAGCCTTCGATTTCCTGCGCGGTCAACGCCTTGTCGTCCCCCTTCAGCCACTTGTCAAAGCGGCTGTTCGGCGTGATGAGCGTCTTTTCATATTCGGCAATGGCATCGGTAACGTTCTTGCCGTTCCAGCCGTCGGGATAGACTACGGTAAAGGCGGCGGTCAGTTCGGGGTCCTGCGCGAGCTTGGCGCAGATTTCATCCCAGTCCTTGCTGCCCATCTCAATGGGGTTCATGGGAGGCCCGCCGGCCTGCTCCTGAAGGTCCGCGGCCCGTCCGTTCCAGAACTGCTTGGTGTTGAACGCGGCGTTGAACATGGTCGGCGCGTTGATGTCGCCGAACTGCCCGCGGATACCTTCCGCGAAGCGCTTGTTGTCCGTACCGGCCTTCGAAAAATCATGACAGGTTACGCAGGCGACGGTATTGTCTCCGGACAACCGCTTGTCGACGAACAGCTTTTCACCGAGCGCCACCTTGGCGGCATTGACGGGGAGCGCGTCCGGCAGCGGCTGCAGCGGTTCATCGGCATGACGCGGAGCCGCCAGCCCGGTGGCATAGTGGGCGGCACGCGAGGCCTTCACCCAATCGAGGATGGCGGCCCTGTCTTCAGACGACACACGGCTGCCCCAGTGCACGGCGGTAAACTTCGCGGGCGGCATGGTTTCGTTGACGATAACCCATTCCATCTTGGCAAGCGTCGCTTCGCCGATCGGCTTGTCCTTCGCGGCTTCGACCAGTTCCAGATTCAAGTCCATCGCCCGAAGGCCATCGTTGAAATCCTTTTCGATGATTTCCTTGATCCCCGGAATTTTAGCATAGAACGGCAAATCATAATTCCGTGAATGGCAAGCCATGCACTTGTCCATCACTATGTCGGAAACCTTGGAAAACTTCGTCAGCTGCGGGTGGTTCGGGGGAATCCCCTTGTCGGCGCCAACGCTCTCGTTCAACGCTCCTCCTGTCACGACGGAAGCGGCCAAAACGCAGCTGGCCACCAGCAAAGCGGAACGGGTTCTCATCTTGCCCTCTCTTGTTATAAAACGATAATGCGAACGCTTCCTCTACTCCTGTTTGCGGATTTTTGAACAAATCATGCATGAAGTCAATAGTAATAGGAATTGTTTTTGATAAAATCTTTTTTTACACAAGCAATCGCCTTGTTTTGCTCCCGATATCCCAGTTCAGCCGGGATAAACAGCTCAGGAACTCTCCGCCATTACCCTTCAACATCCAGCCGCTCCCCATGAGAGCCCCCTGCCCTTCCCCAACCATCTGCAAGTCCATAAAAATGCCCTCCCGGTAAACCGAAAGGGCATCCTTTTCATCATTTCATGAAGCACCGTACTCTGAAGCATCCGCTCAAGGTTTCTTCTGCCCGGCGCCGCCGAACAGTTCCCTGTATTCCTCGTCGAAATCCTCAAAGGACAAGCGCACGGGCTTCCCTTTCGCGGCACCGGTTCCCGCATGGACAAGCGAAGGGATCATATCGGAAACGTCGTTGAACCCGTCCCGCGTATACGAAATTTCCACAGGCCGCCCATTCTGCCAGAACCGGCAGATCACGGGATACGTTTCGTCAGGATTCCTGATCACATCGCAGACCATGCCGTACCCGTACGCGGCATCCAACACGCTGTCCCCGGCGATAAACCCCATATAAACCTCCCTTCCGCCCTTCTCTTCCCCGCTTGCGACGCCGGGCCGGGAAGATGCCTCCTTCGTACGGCCTTCCGTCCAAAAAAGGAAGCCCGTTAGGCTCCGAGTTCCTTACGTTTGCGCCAGAGCGTCACCGTGTTGATTCCGAGCAGTTCGGCGGCCCGTTCCATGCTGACGCCGAGCCCGAGCACTCGCCGGATGTGTTCCGCTTCCAGCTCACGCAGGGTCAAGATATGCGGCTCCTCATCCGGACCGGACCGCACCCCTTCCCCGGCGCTCAGCGCGGGCGGCAAATCCGCCAGCGTCACTTCACGTCCGGCGGCGAGCAGCGCGACCCGTTCCATGACGTTCCGCAGTTCCCGGACGTTGCCTGGCCAACCGTACCGCAGCAGCGCCTGGCGTGCGGCCTGCGACAGGGTGGGCGGCGTGCCGTACTTGGCGGAAGCGGAGCGCAGCAGCTTTGCGGCGAGGGGCTCGATGTCCTCGGGCCGTTCCCGCAGCGGCGGAACCGTACACTCGAATACGTTCAGCCTGTAGTACAGATCTTCGCGGAACGTCCCGGACTTCATCATAGCGGCAAGATCCCGGTTCGTCGCGGCAATGATGCGCACATCCAGCCGGATGGGCTTATTGTCCCCAACCCGTTCGATGACCTTATCTTCAAGGAAACGCAGCAGCTTGGACTGCGCCGTAGCCGACAGTTCCCCGATTTCGTCAAGGAACAGGGTGCCGCCGTCCGCCAGCTCGAATTTGCCCGCCTTATCGCGCACCGCTCCGGTAAAAGCCCCCCGCACGTGCCCGAACACTTCGGATTCAAAAAGGTTTTCCGCGATCGCCGTGCAGGTTACTTCCACAAACGGCTTGTCCGCACGTGCCGATCTTCTATGGATGGACCGAGCCAGCTCGGTCTTGCCCGATCCCGTCTCGCCGGACAGGAGCACTGTGGCATCGCTCGGCGCGATCCGCTCCACAACGGACTGGAGAGCCTGGCATTTCGGTGAAGTCAGCCCGTCGAACCAGTCACCGGACCCGGCCCGCAAGCGCGAGTTTTCCCGCTGGAGGTCCACCAGCATCTCCACCTTGCGGATGAGGTGCTCCAACTGTTCGGTGGTGAACGGTTTCGGCAAATAATCGTAGGCCCCGGCCTTGATGGCGGACACGGCGTTTTCGTACGAGGCGAAGGCGGTCATGACCACGCAGATCATCTCAGGCCATCGCGCATGTGCATCCCGCACAAGATCTACCCCGGACATGCCTTCCATGCGCATGTCCGTCAGCAGCAGGTCCGCGCTCTTGTCTTCCAGCGCCTTGATCGCGGCTTCCGCGCTCTCCACGCCCACGGGCTGGCAGCCCATCATTTTCAGGCCAAGCATCAGCGTCCTCACGATCCCCGGATCGTCGTCCGCCACCAGAACTCGCAGCATGTGGGACTCCTTATGAGGATGAATTGGGGGAGGGGAGAGGAAACCTTTCTGGAGAAAGGTTTCCTCTCCCCTCCCCCAAGCCCCCTCCTCTCTCCTTCCCAAGACTTTCCTATGCGGGCATCAGCCTGTTCCCTTATGCGGGAACGGGCCGACCGTACGCTTTTCGTTATCGCAAAAAGGCTGTCGGCTCAAACCGGCAATACCGGCTTTCGACGCAGGTTAGGCGTAGCCCAAGGGGATTGCCGTAAAACCGGGCCGCCTTCAAATGCGTTCCATTCATTGTTACCTGTCGGTCTATTGTCTTTTCACAAAACCAGACCCCCGCGTCAAACCCTCCCCCTGAACAGGAATTCGATAAGCGCAAAAGTCTTTGGAAAGGGAGGGATGTTTTTGAGGAAGTGAGGGAAAAGCGTGGGGGTATTCCCCTCTTTCTTCAGAAAAGTTTTCCATCCCTTCCCAATGCCTTCCTCTACTTCGCCAACGGCAGCAATACGGTGAAAATGGCTCCCCCTCCGGGATTTCGCGCATAGCGGATCACGCCGCCGTGCGCTTCCACGATATCGCGGGTGATCGCCAGACCAAGCCCGACCAGCCCTTCACGCGTCCCAGCTGTCCGTCCGTGCGAGAACGGCTCGAACAAACGCGCCTCCAGCTCCGGCGGAATCCCCGGCCCATCGTCTTCTACCCGAAGAACGGCATCGTCCTCTTCCTGCGTGATGACGATCCGCACCGTGGAGCCGACGGAACCGACACGCAGAGCGTTGGACACCAGATTCGACAGCACCCACGCAAACCGCTCAGTATCAATGGTCACGGGGATATCGGTTTCGGGCATACTCAGAAGCAGGCGCTCGCCGGACTCGCGGGCCACCAGCTGGAAGGGGATCAGCCACTCGCGCACGCGCTCGACAAGATCCACCGTATCGGGGACAAGCTGGAGCGCCGAAGGGCTCATGCGGGCGATTTCCATAAACTGCCGGGCCACGGTCCGCAGCCGGGCGGCATCCTGCCCCACCGTCTCAACGAGCATGGACATCTCCTCATCCAGCCCCGGACGCCGGGCCATGAGATCCGCCGCCAAACCAAGGGACTGCATGGGCGTCTTCAATTCGTGGGATATCCAGTCCATCATTTCCGAACGCAACCCGTCGCGCCGCCGCTTCTCGGTCACGTCGCTCAGGAGAAACACCTGCCCCGTCACCGCGCCCTTGCCGCTGAGCAGGCTCCGCCGACGCCCGGCATAAATGCGCTCCTCACCGCCGACGCGCAGGGTGATCTCCTGCTTGCCCTGCATGTCGTCGCGGAGTCCGTCCCGCAGGGCCATGTAGTTGGGCGCGCTGGTGGACAAATCCCTCCACGGCTTGCCCTGCACATCATCTTTGGCCAAGCCAAGAAGCGAAAGCATACGGTGGCTGACCAGCATGACGTCCCCTGCGGCGCTCAGCACCAAGACCCCGTCCTCGACCGACTCGAGGATCACTTCAAGCTTCCGCTTTTCCACGACCAGCTTGTGCACGTTCAGCTCGTCCAGCTCCCCGAGGCGATCCCACAGGCGGGACAACTCATCGAACAACAGCCGCACTTCCAGCGTCTGCGGGTCCGGCAGATGGAGCTTCCGCCCAAGCTGCGGGCGATCGCGGAACAGTTCCGCCACCCGCCGCAACGGATGGGCCAGACGCTCCGCCACGCTGTCCGCAAGGAGAAAGGCCCAAAACGTGCCGAGCAGAAACGCCGCGGCCGTCACCGCCATCATGATGTCGCGGAACCGGGCGTTCTTGCTGAGCCGCAGGAACATGCCCCGCTCGTTGACCTGAACCAGGGCGTCGATGCGGGCGTGCAGGCCCCGGTAATTGGCGTCGTCCGGAGTCTGGCGGTACGCATCCCATGAGGCTTGAAGATCCGTAATGACCTTCCGCTCGGCCTCTTCGGTAATGTTGCCGGAAGCCTGTTCCAGCGTGTCGGCAAACCGTTTTTCCCAGCCGAGCGTATCGGTGTCGCGGTACAGCTCGGGGAACCGGATGCCGTTCATGGCCCGTACCATCTCCTGCGCGTAGGCGATGGAGTCGTAGTTCATACGGATGAGCTCCGAGGGAACCCGCCCCGCAATGGTGATGCCGGTCACCATCAAAACCCCGAGCGCCCCGAACAGCAGCACGAGACGCAGAAAGGAGCGGCGTATCCGCTTGTGCATGGTGGGAAGAACAATCATGACGCGCTCACTTGATATACTTCGGGGTGACGTTGGCGACGTGCACATCCACGCCCACGGCCTCATACAGGAAATCCAGCAGGAACGAGCCGCGCAGCCGCTCCCGCAAGGGCGACAGCCGCGACTTGCCGAAGATCGCGTGCCGCACGTTGCGCTCGCTGGCGAAATTCACCAGCGTTTCGGCGATATCCACGCCTTCAAGCTGCACCACTTCCGCGCCGAGCCTCGTCGCCAGCTGCAGGTTGTGCTGAAGCTGGCGCTGGATGCCCGCGTCTATGCGGGTCGGGCTTTCCTGCGGCCTGCGGACATAAACCACGTAACACGGCGATCCGAGCTGGTTCGCCATACGCACGCCACGGCGGATAAGCGATTCGGCATCGGTGGGCCATGAGCTCAGGGCGACCATGACCGCCTCCACCGCATACCCGGCCAAGGCGGGCTTGAGGAGCTCCTGCGCCTCGATCTTGCGGACCTGATCCCCTGATGCCTCGCGCAGGCACAGCTCGCGGAGAAAGGACAGGTTCTCGTAGGTGAAGAAGCTCGACAGCGCCCGTTCGGCCTGTTGCGGCGCGTAAATCTTGCCTTGCCGGAGGCGCTCGCGGAGTTCCTCTTTGGTCACGTCCACGTTGACGACCTGATCGGCCCGCCGCAGCACGGTGTCCGGGATGCGTTCCCGCACGGCGATGCCGGTGGCCTCTTCGACGCGCGCCGCCACGGATTCCAGATGCTGCACGTTGATGGTCGAAATGACGTTGATGCCCTGCGCCAGCACTTCGAGCACATCCGAGTAGCGCTTGTCGTTCTTGGAACCGTCCGCGTTGGTGTGGGCCAGCTCGTCCACCAGCACGACCTGCGGTTTGCGGGCAAGGATGGCCTCGACGTCCATTTCATGGAAAACGGCGTCCCCCACGCGCCATTCGCGGGGGGGGACGGTTTCCAGATGCTCGGCGAGCGCCATCGTCTCGGGGCGGTCGTGGGGTTCGAGGTACCCGATCGCCACATCCACGTGCTGCTGTTTCAGGCGCAGCCCCTCCTGCAGCATGGCGTAGGTTTTCCCCACGCCGGCCGCGTATCCCAGATAGACTTTAAGGGACCCCTGCCGTTTGCGTTCGATGAGTTCCGCGAAACCGTCCATGACCATCCTCCCGACACGGAAAGTACTTCTTTCCTCGCCCGGCTACCGGAGTTCGTCAAGAGCCAGATTGAGGCGCAGCACATTGACCTTCGGTTCACCCCACACGCCCCATTCCGGGCCTTCCACATGGCCGCGCACGAGCTTTTCCACCGCTTCCGGAGACAGGCCGCGGGCTTCGGCCACGCGCCGGACCTGCATCAGGGCCGCATCCGGGGAAATATGAGGATCAAGGCCGCTTCCCGAAGCGGTCAGCATATCCACGGGCAACACGCCTTCGGGCCGCTCGGCGCGCAGCTCCTGTTCCGAGGCCCGGACGCGCTCGGCCAGAGCCTTGCTGGTGGGGCCATAGTTGGAACCGGAGGAGGAACCGGCATTGTACCCGGCTGCTGAGGGGCGGGGATGGAAATACTTCGCGCTGGAGAACGGCTGCCCGATGAGGGCGGAACCGACGATCGCGCCGTCCCGCAGGATCAGCGAACCCGCCGCTTCTTTAGGGAAGAAGGCGTCGGCCGCCCCGGTGACGAGCATCGGGTAAGCGGCGCACAAAAGGACGGCGAGGCACAGCGTGGACAGAACGGACTGACGAATGAGCTTGAACATGACGTATATCCTTATGTGAAAAAGAAACCTGAAGGGACGCACGCGGAGGAGACTTCCGGAGTTGGAGAGGAACGAACGCCCCTTCAGGTTATATGTACCGACGCGGCTAGACGAGGCCGACGGCGGAAATCACGATATCAATGAGCTTGATGCCGATGAACGGGGCGATGACGCCGCCGAGCCCGTAGACCAACAGGTTGCCGCGCAGGACCGAAGCCGTGGAACGGGGACGGTAGCGCACGCCCTTGAGCGCCAGCGGGATGAGCAGGATGATGATCAGGGCGTTGAAGATCACTGCGGACAGGATGGCGCTCTGCGGCGTGGACAGGTGCATGACGTTCAGCACGCCGAGCTCCGGCAGGGCCGCCATGAACAGCGCCGGGATGATGGCGAAGTACTTGGCCACGTCGTTGGCGAGGCTGAACGTGGTGAGCGCGCCCCGGGTAATCAGAAGCTGCTTGCCGATCTCCACGATCTCGATGAGCTTGGTGGGGTCGGAATCGAGGTCGATCATGTTCCCGGCCTCGCGGGCGGCCTGCGTGCCGGTGTTCATGACCAGCCCCACGTCGGACTTGGCCAGCGCCGGAGCGTCGTTGGTGCCGTCGCCGGACATGGCCACAAGACGGCCTTCCTTCTGGAGATCCAGAATGAGCTGCAGCTTGTCCTCGGGCTTGGCTTCGGCAAGGAAGTCGTCCACCCCCGCCTCCGCGGCGATGGCCTGCGCGGTGAGGCGGTTGTCGCCCGTGATCATCACGGTCTTGATGCCCATGGCCCTGATGCGGTCGAAACGATCGCGCATACCGGGCTTGACCACGTCCTTGAGCTGGATGACGCCGAGCACGCCCCGCGTGGAGGAGGCCACCACCAGCGGCGTACCGCCCTCACGGGCCACGGGATCGACGAGGGCCTTCAATTCCTCACGGCGTTCGGGAAGCCCGAGCGAGTGCACCCACTGCAGCACGGAATCTGTCGCACCCTTGCGGAGCTGTTCTCCGGCGGCATCCACGCCGCTCATGCGGGTTTCCGCCGTGAACGGCACGCTGACCACATCCTGCGGCACCCCATTCAGGGACACGCCGAGGGTGTTCCCCAATTCGACGATGGAACGGCCTTCCGGAGTTTCGTCGCCGGAGGAGGCAAGGCAGGCGGCCTGCATCATTTCATCGATATTCACGCCGGGCAGAGGCAGGAACGCCGAGGCCATGCGGTTGCCGAGCGTGATCGTCCCGGTCTTGTCGAGCAGCAGCACATCCACGTCCCCGGCGGCCTCCACCGCGCGGCCCGACAGGGCCAGCACATTGCGCTGGAGCAGGCGGTCCATCCCGGCGATGCCGATGGCCGCGAGCAGGCCGCTGATCGTGGTCGGGATGAGGCACACCAGCAGCGCCACCAGCACGACCATATCAATGTTGATGCCGTGGTAAAGGCCCAGCGGCTTCAGGGTGACGACCACCAGCATGAAGATGAGGGTCAGCCCGGCAAGCAGGATGTTCAAGGCGATTTCGTTGGGGGTCTTCTGCCGTTCCGCGCCTTCGACAAGCGCGATCATGCGGTCGAGGAAAGACTTGCCCGGCTCCTGCGTGACGTTCACGACGATGCGGTCGGAAAGCACCGTGGTCCCGCCGGTAACCGCGCTGCGGTCGCCGCCGGATTCACGGATGACCGGAGCCGACTCGCCGGTGATGGCGGATTCGTCCACGGCGGCCACACCTTCGACGACCGTGCCGTCGGCGGGGATCATGTCGCCCGCCTCCACGACCACACGGTCGCCGGGGGCCAACTCGGAAGCGGATACGGTTTCCACGGTTCCGTCCGAAAGCAGCCGGTGCGCGACGGTGTCCGTACGGGCGCTGCGGAGCGTGTCGGCCTGCGCCTTGCCCCGCCCCTCGGCAAGCGCCTCGGCGAAGTTGGCGAACAGCACGGTGAACCACAGCCACAGGGAAATCTGGCCGCTGAATCCGGCGTCGGCGCCGGTCACCACGCGGGAGAAGAACGAGGCCGTCGTAAACACGCAGCCGACGGCGACCACGAACATGACGGGATTGCGCACGAGCACGCGCGGATCGAGCTTGCGGAAGGCGTCCTTGGCGGCCTGAACGTACAGCGAAGGCGCGGTTTCCTGAGAATGGTGACGCATATGAAAAATCTCCTTGGCGGACCGGAGGGAGGAGGCGGGGCTCACCCCATTCCCCGGCAGGGCTCCGCCCTGCACCCGCCGGGGGGAATGATTCCCCCCGGACCCCCCTCGGTCCTATGCCTGTCTTATCCCAACAGGCTCGGATTGAATAAACCAGTTGATGTTCCCTTCGCCGCTCTTAAAACATCATTCCCCGCATCATCTGGAACTGTTCCACGATGGGGCCGAGGGACAGGGCGGGCAGATAGGTCAGCGCGCCCACGATGAAGATGATCCCGAGCAGCAAGAGGCCGAAGGTAGGCCCTTCCACGGGGAAGGAAGAATCCGAAATCGGACGCTTCTTGCGCGCGGCGAGGGAACCCGCCACCACGAGCATGGACAGCATCACGCCGAAGCGCCCAATGAACATGGCGAGGGCCAGCAAAACGTTCCACACCGGCACGTTGGCGGAAAGCCCCGCAAAGGCGCTCCCGTTGTTCTGCGCGCCGGACGTGAAGGCATAAAGGATTTCGGAAAGGCCATGCGCCCCGGCATTATTCAGTGCGCCCGTTCCCCACGAACTCACCGCCGCCACGGCGGAGAAACACAGGATCGGTGTGGCGCAGGCCAGCAGGGCCACCATGCACCACGTAATCTCGCGGCCTTCGATACGCTTGCCGAGATAGTCGGGCGTGCGGCCCACCATCAGGCCGGCGATGAACACGGTCAGCAGGATGAACAGGATCATGCCGTACAGGCCGGACCCGACGCCGCCGTAGATGATCTCGCCGAGCAGCATGTTGAACAGCACCAGCATCCCGCCAAGCGGCGTCAGGCTGTCGTGCATGGCGTTGACCGCGCCGCAGGAGGCGTCCGTGGTCGCCGTCGCGAACAGCGAGGTGCCGAACACGCCGAAACGCACTTCCTTGCCTTCCATGTTGGGTACGGCCCCGCCCGCAATCTGCTGCAGGAGGTGCGTACCGTGCAGCTCGCTGAAGTAGATCCACAGCACGCCGCCGATGAACAGGGCCAGCATGACGGCCCAGACCGTCCACGCGTGACGGCGGCTGCCCACGGCATCCCCGAGGAAGAACACCAGCGCGCTCAGGATGATCAGGATGTAGAAAGACTGGAGGAAGCTGGCCAACGCCGTGGGGTTCTCAAAAGGATGCGCGGCGTTCACGTTGAAGAAGCCGCCGCCGTTGGTCCCGAGCAGCTTGATCGCAATCTGCGAAGCGACGGGCCCGGTGGCGATGAACTGCTTCCCGCCCTCAAGCGTGGTCGCGGTAACGCCCGCGTCGAAATTCTGGACCATACCCTGCCAGAGCATGATCAACGCCCCGATGATGCTCAAAGGCAGCAACACGTACAGCGTGATGCGCACGAGATCGGACCAGAAATTGCCGATGGACGAGGATTCGTTGCGGGCGATGCCACGCACGACCGCGGCGCACACGGCGATGCCGACGGCTGCGGAAACGAAATTCTGATAGGTCAGGGCCACCATCTGCGAGAAATGGCTCATGGTGGTTTCGCCGCCGTAGGACTGCCAGTTCGTATTCGTCAGGAAGCTGACCGCCGTATTCAGGGCCAAATCCCACGAAAGGCCGGGGAAGCCTTGCGGATTCAGCGGCAGCTTATCCTGAAAAAGCAGTACCCCGAACGTGAGCAGGAACCCTGCAAGGGAAAATCCGATGAGGCTGACGGCGTACCGGCTCCACGTCTGGTTTTCATCGGGATGAATGCCGGACAGCGAGTACACGCCCCGCTCCACCGGCCCCAGGACAGGATGCAGGAAGGTGCGGCGGCCGGAAAAAACCTGATGGACATACCGACCCAACAGCGGGCTGAGCGCCGCTAAAAGGCCGATGAACAGGACAAGCTGCAACAGATCTCGCAGGATCATATCATCCTCCTAAAACCGTTCCGGCTTGAACAGCGCGTACAGCATGTACGCAAAAAGACCTGCCGCGCAGGCGAGGCCAACAAGGTCAAACAAATCCATGACAAGCTCCTTGAACGTAACGCGGACGTCGGTGTTTCCGACCCGCAGGATTTCAACAGCCATCTATCCAAGGTGCGTGCCAAAATGTATAGCCAATGATTTTACAGTATTAGAAAAATGAGTACACAGAAGATCATTACATAATGCAATCCACCGTTGCAAAACGCATGAGAACCGGCCCGCCCTTTTCCTTCAGAAGGGAGAACGGAGGGAGCAAAAAAATGTTTTCAGAGCCCGGAAACACCCCATACAGGCAGATTGCCCCCTCTAAAAAGGCGTCATCCGCCGGATGGATTGCAAAACGCGAGGCCTCCAATACGGACGACGCGAACAAACCATATCCATTTTCCTTTATGAAGATTTATAACTGCAAATGCACAGCACCGGCTCCGCGCGCAACACCGTTCACATGCATACGCCTTTCGCTCGGCATAAGGATGCCCGCACAAGCTCCGCCGCCGCGCCTCCTGTGCAAGGCATAAAAAAAGACCGGACACATCCGGCCTTTTTCCTTTTCGATACCATTCCGCACCAAGCGCGGCTATTCCTCTTCGGGGGCCTTCTCCTCGACGGCGATTTCGCCGAAACGGGCCTCATATTCGCGGAGGCTCTGGATAAGGGTCAGCGTCAGGCGTTTGGCCGTACGGGGCGTCATGGCGATACGCTCCAGCATGTCGGCGGTGACGACGCCCTTCACACCCGGCTCGGCAGAGAGATCGGTCAGGCTGACGCCAAAGGAAACCAGCACGTCATCCTGCGAGTAACGAACCTGAAAGGCATTCGCGTAGGAGGTGCCCATTTTCTCGGTATGCACGTTCAGGCGCACCTGTTGTTCTTCGGACATGACGGTTCTCCACGGTTGAAGGTGTCGGATCGCGTGCCGGATATTCCGGCTCGCTGCCTCTCAGATACCAGAAAACCCTGCCGGAGGAAATCGAGAAAGCCCCTTCAAAAGCGGAGCGCGACCGGCAAGGGCATTTCTTCATTTATATTCCTTTACACAGGAGAACCCCTTGCCGAGGACGTTCAGCGTGTTCTCGATGATGACGAACGCCTGCTTGTCATGCCGGAAAATGAGCTCTTCCAACAGCCGGATCTGATAGTTTTGCACGACGGTCAACAGCACGGGCCTCTGCTCGCCGGTGAAACCGCCGGAACCGGACAGAAGCGTGGCCCCCCGGTGCAGATGCGTCAGGATGTCTTCACGGATTGCGGCGTGCTGCGTGGAAATGATCAACACCATTTTCCGCTGGTTGAAGATGGTCGAAACGTAGTCCATCACCTTGGAGTACACAAAAATCATGATCAGCGAATACAACATGCTGTCCGGATTATACATGGAAAAGGCCAGTACAAACAGCGTGATGTTGTACAGCAGGCTGAATTGCCCGACGCTGATGCCATACCGCTTGTGCAGGGCGATGGAAATGATGGTCAACCCGCCATCGCAACCGATGGAATGCAGTACAATGCCGAGCCCGAGCCCGCAGATGCAGCCCGCGGCGATGCTTGCGAGAATCGGATCGGTGATGTTGATGGTCATGTCCAAATATTGCGTGGCCACGGAGACCACGGCCAGCCCGTACAGGCTGTACAGAACGAAACGCCGCCCCACGAACAGCCAGCCCGCAATGAAGATAGGAATGTTGAGCAGCACATTCCACACGGCCGGGCTCAGGGTTTCCGTCATGTAATTGATCAGAAGCGCCGTCCCGAATACGCCGCCGGAAATGAGCATATGGGGAATGGCGACGGCTTTCACGCCGAGTGCGAACAGGCCGCATCCGAGGGTCAGCAAAAAGAGATTCCAGGGGATGCCCCTCGCAAAGGTACGAACGGCAGTTGAGACCATACTTTCTCCGAAATAAAAGGTTGTGCCATCCCTAACCGGGCCCGGCAAAAGGTATCATTGTCTTTCCACTCAGGGATCATACTTGTATCATATATGCTGATAACACAAGGAGGCACCATGCGACCCCTCACTCCCGACGAAGAACAGGTCATCGCCCACGGCGCGACGGAACCGCCGTTCAGCGGGCGCTACTGGAACCATAAGGCCGACGGAACCTATGCCTGCCGGCGTTGCGGCGCAACGCTCTACCGCTCGGGCGACAAGTTCGACTCCGGATGCGGCTGGCCGTCCTTTGACGACGCCGTGCCCGGCTCCGTGCTCCGCCGCCCCGATCCGGACGGCCATCGGACGGAAATCGTCTGCGCCGCCTGCGGGGCCCATCTGGGGCATGTCTTCGAAGGCGAACGCTTCACCCCAAAAAACACGCGGCATTGCGTCAATTCCTTGTCGCTTGAATTCATACCAGAAAAAACATCCGAATGCACGGAAGAGGCCATCTTCGCGGGCGGCTGTTTCTGGGGAGTGGAGGACGCTTTCCAGTCCGTCCCCGGTGTCTGTGGCGCGGAGTCGGGCTACACGGGAGGTACGGTGCTGAACCCCACCTACGAACAGGTCTGCACGGGCAGGACCGGCCACGCCGAAGCGGTCCGCGTAACCTACGATCCGGCAAAGGTTTCTTTCGAGGAACTCGCCCGCCTGTTCTTTGAAATCCATGATCCTACCCAGATCAACAGACAGGGCCCGGATATCGGCACACAATACCGTTCAGCGATTTTCTACAAAGATGAGCGGCAGAAAGCCACAGCCCTTTCCCTCATGGAAAAGCTCAGGGAACACGGCTATGCGGTGGCCACCGAACTGCTCCCGGCCTCCGCCTTTTACCCCGCCGAAGCGTACCATCAGGATTTTACGGCCCGCACGGGCAGAGGCGGCTGCCATCTCCGCGTGTCCCGTTTCGGGATATGAGCAAAAAAATAAGGAGCCTTCCGTATCCCGCCTAAAAGGCGGTCGGAAAGGCTCCTCAACCATTTTATTATGCAACTTCATGCAATAAAAAAAGCTGATCCAAATTGAATCAGCTTTAAAAATCTGGTGGAGCTGGACAGAATTGAACTGACGACCTCTTGAATGCCATTCAAGCGCTCTCCCAACTGAGCTACAACCCCATGCGTGAAAAGCCTTCTATAGGAACCAGTTCCCAAAGTCAAGCCTCCCAGCACTCTTTTTCCTCGAAAATGCGCCGCACCCAAAAGAGCCGGATAAGAAGCGCACGTCCCCATCCGCAGGGCTATCGAAAAAAGAAAGGGTCCGTATTGCTACGAACCCTTCAAAATCTGGTGGAGCTGGACAGAATTGAACTGACGACCTCTTGAATGCCATTCAAGCGCTCTCCCAACTGAGCTACAACCCCATGCGTGAGGAAGCTTTTAGCGAACCCCGGAATGAAAGTCAACCGTTTTTTTCATGGCCCCGCCAAAAACAGTCTCCAAAGCCATCTTTAAAAGGTACGCCTTCTTCCCCGCCATTTTTACGGAATGTTTTCCCTTCCCAAACAGCCCCTCTCCCCAAAAACTGAAAGGCACGCCCACGCTTTCGCTTTCAGCACCTTTCCGAACAAGGATCCGATAACGCCAAAAGTCTTGGCAGAGGGAGTGCTGGGGGCGTGGGGGAAGGGGGAACCCTTCTTCAGAAGGGTTCCCCCTTCCCCCACGTCAAAACTACCGCTCCTGCGCGGCGATCCAGCTCATGGCCTCGCGCAGATCCAGCGTGCCTTCGTAAATAGCCCGTCCGCTGATCGCGCCTTCAAGGTTCGCGGATACCGACAGCGGATACAACGCCTTCACGTCATCCAACGTGGCAACGCCGCCGGCGGCAATCACCGGCACCTTGCTCGTCCGGGCCAGATGCGTCAGGGCGGGCACGTTCACGCCGGTCTGCATACCGTCACGCTCGATGTCGGTATACACGAGGAATGCCGCGCCGTCTTCAGCCAGACGGGGAACCACATCATCCACCGTATACGGCGTATCCCCCACCCAGCCACGGGTCTTCAGGCGTCCGTTTTCCGCATCCAACGAAACGCCGATGCGACCGGGGCAGGCATGGCACAGCGCCGCGAAACGGGCTGGATCTTCCAGAGCCAGCGTACCGATGATCAGACGGGCCACACCCGCATCAAGCCAGCGATGGGCGGTTTCCTCGTCACGGATACCGCCGCCAAGCTGTACGGGGATGGAAAGGGCTTCACAAATCCGGCGGACCAGATCCGTATTCGGCGACACACCTTCAAACGCGCCGTCCAGATCCACAAGATGCAGGAACTTTGCGCCCTGCTCCTGCCATTGCAGCGCCGCCGCAACCGGATCGTCGGAAAAGACCGTGGAGTCGTCGGCACGCCCGCGCCTGAGGCGCACAGCCTGCCCCCCTTTGATATCCACTGCGGGAAAAAGGATCATAAACCGAACTCCTTGATCATCTTCTGCATCCCTTCCATCGCCAGCTCCTGCGCCGTGAGCCACTTGGCGCCGCGCTTGAGGAACGTATCGAAGTTCATCAGGTTGTCGCTCAGGCCGACCTGCTTTTCCTTGAAGTGGGAGCGGGACACCAGCGCGCCGCCGGGTTCGCGCACGTCAATCAGATAGAAGTCCATATTCACGGCGGCGGACGTCGTCACACCCGCGCTGCTCCCGGCCCGTTCACGCCAGTCGAGGATTTGCGGGACGATGAGCAGATCCACGCCCATGTCCTTCCCGATCTTGGCCCAGTGGGCCAGCGCGCCATTGCGTTCGCGAGGATCAGCGCCCCCGGCCTTGGGGATGAACACGTACGAGCGGTGCGTCGTGGTCTTCAAAAGCTTCATGAGTTCTTCATTGAACGTGGCCACAGCCTGATCCGAGGCCAACACGCGATCTTCAGGAATGAATCCCGCGAGCAAATCCGTCGTCCCCTTGGGCTGTTCCACGCCGACGACGCCGACCTTCAAATCGGGGAGGTCCGGAGTGCTGGGCGTCGTCTTCTGACAGGCCGCAAGCAGAGATATGGATACGGCCAAAACCGCGAGACAGAAAAAACGGCGGGTCAGTCTGCTCATCAGTCGAGACTCCCTTTGGTGCTCCGCACCACGTTACCTGTGAGAGAAGCGGCCTGAGCCAAGGCAAGCCCCAACCCTTTAGCCGCGGATTCCAGCAAATGATGCCCGTTCCGGCCATACAGAAACGCGACATGCACGTTCATGCGGGCGGCGGCGGCAAAACTCTTATAGAACTCGCGCCAGACGTCACGCTCCTCACCCGCGAGCACGGGCGGCAGCAACTCGTCACCCCGCCACTCCAGCCACGGGCGCCCGGAAATATCGAGCGTCACTTCGGCCAGCGCCTCGTCCATCGGCACGCGGGCGAACCCCACGCGGGCAATGCCCTTCCGGTCGCCCACGGCCAGAGCGAACGCCTGGCCAAGGCAGAGGGCGATGTCTTCGGCGGAGTGATGCGCATCGATATGCGTATCGCCCTTGCAGGTCAGGGACAAATCAAACCCTGCCCAGAACGCCGTCAGGGTGAGCATGTGATCAAGCAGGCCAAAACCGGTGGCGACGGACGTCTTGCCGCTGCCTTCAAGGCACAAGGTCAAATCGATGTCGGTCTCCGCCGTGGTTCTGGCGACGTGTCCGGTACGGATCATGCTCCACCTTCCTCGGCCGCCTTTTCCCGCTCCGCCTTCTTCTTGCCCACAAGCACGGCCACCCAGATGCTGACTTCATACAGCACAATCATGGGTCCCGCCATCATAAGCTGCGAGAACACGTCCGGCGGCGTCAGGATGGCGGCGACGACAAAAATGGCCAAGATGGCGTATTTGCGCACCTCGCGCATCTTCTGCGCGGTGATGAGGCCCATACGCGCCAAGAAGAAGCTGAATAGCGGCATTTCGAAAATAAGCCCGAAGGCAAGCACCATCTTGAGCGCGAAGCTCAAGTATTCGTCGATCGACAGCATCGCCACGATATTGTCGGTCGAATAGCTCATGAAAAACTCGAAAGCGAACGGGAATACCCCGAAATAACAGAACACCCCGCCCAAAATGAAGAACAGCGCCGAAGACAGGGCCAACGGGATGATGTACTTCTTTTCCTCCTCGTACAGGCCCGGCGCGATGAACGCCCAGATCTGATAGAACAGGAACGGGCACGCCACGAACACGCCGGCCACGAACGCGACCTTCATGTCGACGAAGAAGCCTTCCGCAACCCCTGTATAGATGAACTTGGAGTCGGCGGGCATGACCTTCAACAGCGGCAGGGAAAGATAATAGAACAACTGCTGGGCGAAGCCGTAACAGGCGAAAAAGCCGATCAGGATGGCCAAGAAACCACGCACGAGGCGCTTGCGCAGCTCCCCGAGGTGCTCCAGCAGGGTCATGGGCCGTTCTTCTTCCGGCTCTTCTTCCTCCCCGGAAGGAGGATCGACGGGGGCCGGAGGCTCACCGCCAGCGGCGGGCGCGGGCAATGTTTCCTCTTGCGGCCAAGCCGACGACGCGCCCTCGGGGATTTCGGGTAGCCCCGCCGAAGCGTCGGCATCGGCGGAGGCCGCCGCTTCCGGATTCCCGGCAATGGCTTCCTCAACCGGAGGAACCGGTTCGACGGCGTCTTCTTCAACCACGGGCGTGGATTCAACGGCGGCTTCGTCCGGCTCCTTCGAACCGGAGACGCCCGGAGCGTCTACCGCCCCGGGCTCGTCCTCGGACTCCACAATCGGGGAATCCAGCAAGATTTCCTGTTCCTCCGCCGCGCCGGAGGGCGCGACGGGGGTCTTGTCTTCGCGTTCTGTCATGCCTAACCCTTTACGGAAGCGTCGGTTTCCGTCGGGGCGGCTGCCGTCGCTGCGGCGGCCGGTTTGGCGGCGGGAGAAGCCGCTTCAGCGGGCTTCGTAGCCGCGGTGGCTTTCTGTTCGGTGCCGAACAGTTCCTTTTCCGCTTCCTGCTTGCGCTTTTCGTGCTCTTCGAGCTCGATTTCCGTATTCAGTGTCCGCTGGAATTCCGTAGAAACCTTGCGGAATTCGCCCATGGCCTTGCCGAGCGTCCGTGCGATCTGAGGAACGCTTTTAGGACCAAGGACAATCAGCGCTACGACGAGAATCACCAGCAGTTCTGTACCGCCAATACCAAACATGATAATGCCTCGCTATTCCCATTCAATGGTGCTCGGCGGCTTCGAGGAGACGTCGTACACCACACGGTTCACTCCCTTGACTTCGTTGATGATCCTTCTGGAAATCCGTTCCAGCAGATCATACGGCAGACGTGCCCAGTCGGCGGTCATGGCGTCCACGCTGTCCACGCAGCGCAGGGCGATGACATGCTCGTACGTGCGCCCGTCGCCCATGACGCCCACCGTCTTCAACGGGAGCAGCACGGCGAAGCCCTGCCAAATCTTACGATACCAGCCGGCATCACGCAGTTCCTGCTGCACGATGGTGTCAGCCTTGCGGAGGATATCCAACCGCTCACGGGTCACTTCGCCGATCACGCGGATGGCGAGGCCGGGACCGGGGAACGGCTGACGCCAGATGACGGATTCGGGCATACCGAGTTCCGCGCCCACCTGACGCACTTCATCCTTGAACAGTTCACGCAGCGGCTCGATGAGCTTCATGTTCATCTTTTCCGGCAAGCCGCCCACGTTGTGGTGGCTCTTGATGACCGCGCTCGGCCCCTTGTGGGACACGGACTCGATCACGTCGGGATAGAGGGTCCCCTGAGCCAGCCATTCCACGTTGCCGATGGCGCGCGCCTCTTCATCGAAGACGTCGATGAAGGTATGGCCGATGATCTTGCGCTTCTTCTCAGGGTCTTCGACCCCGGCGAGCAGATCGAGGAAACGATCCTGCGCGTTCACCAGCTTGAGGTTCAGATCGAAGTGCTCGCGCAGGTAGGTGACGACCTCGTCGCCTTCGCCGGAGCGGAGCACGCCGTTATCCACAAAGATGCAGTGCAGGTTCTTGCCGATGGCCTTGTGCAGCAGCACGGCGACCACGGTGGAGTCCACACCGCCGGAGAGCGCGCAGACCACATGCCCGTCGCCCACGGTTTCGCGCACTTCGTTGATCACGCGCTCCACAAAGGAAGACATGGTCCAGTCCGGGGTGATCTTGGCGATCTTGAACAGAAAGTTGCGGAGCATGGTGTCGCCGTCCACGGAGTGGTGCACTTCGGGGTGGAACTGCACGGCGTAGATCTTGCGGGCCTCGTCGGCCATGGCCGCCACTTCGAGCGTATCGGTGCTGCCGGTAACGAGGAAACCCGCCGGAGGCGTCTTCACGGTATCGCCGTGGGACATCCACACGCGGGAAAGCTTGGTCAGATCGATGCCGTCCCACAGGGCGCAGGAACGGACAAACCGCAAGTCGGCGGGGCCATACTCGCGGGTTTCGGACTGTTCCAACCCACCACCGAGGTTGAAGGCCAGAAGCTGCATACCGTAGCAGATGCCGAGGACCGGCACGCCGAGGTCAAGGAATCCCTTGTCCAGCGCGGGAGCGTCCTTTTCCCCCACGCTCGCGGGGCCACCCGACAGGATGATTGCGGAGGGCTGCATGGCTTTCACCTGCGCGGCGGTGACGACGCAGGGGTGGATTTCGGAATAGACGCCGGCTTCGCGCACCCGACGGGCGATGAGCTGCGTAACCTGAGAGCCGTAGTCTATAATGATAACTTTACTGGGCATCGTATGTCCTTTTGTTCGAGAGACAGCGTTGTCTCAGAGTCTGTCAGTGTCAATGAGAATCCCGGGGCGTCCGGGAAGGCGGCGGGGAGGACCCTCCCCGCCGAAAGGGGACTTACGCGTTGTCCACGCGATAGTTGGGAGCTTCCTTGGTGATGATGACGTCGTGGACATGGCTTTCGCGCAGGCCCGCGGCGGAGATTTCCACCATCTGGGATTTTTCGAAGAGTTCCTGAATGGTCGCCGCGCCGCAGTAGCCCATACCGGAGCGGACGCCGCCCACAAGCTGGTAAATGGTCTCGCTGGCCAAGCCGCGGAAGGGCACGCGTCCCACGATGCCTTCGGGGACGAGCTTCTTGCTCTTCTGCTGGAAGTAACGGTCGGAGCTGCCTTCCTTCATGGCGTCGATGGACCCCATGCCGCGATAGATCTTGTAGGTACGGCCCTGATAGAGGATGGTTTCGCCCGGGCTTTCCTCGGTGCCCGCGAGCAGGCTGCCGACCATGACGGAATTCGCTCCGGCGGAGAGGGCCTTGACCACATCGCCGGAGAATTTGATGCCGCCGTCGCCGATGCAGCAACGGTCCATTTCACGGGCGGCGCGGGAACATTCCATGATGGCGGTGACCTGCGGAACGCCCACACCGGCCACGACGCGCGTGGTGCAGATGGAGCCGGGCCCGATGCCCACCTTCACGGTGTCGGCGCCAGCCTTCAGCATGGCGCGGGCGCCTTCATAGGTCGCCACGTTGCCCGCGACAAGCTGGCAATCCGGGAACGCGCCCTTGATGGCGGACACGGCATCCAAAATGTTCTTGGAGTGGCCGTGCGCGGAGTCGAGCACGAGCACGTCAACGCCCGCGGCGATGAGGGCGGCGGCGCGCTTCTCGCCTTCCGGGCCCACGCCGATGGCCGCGCCGACGCGCAGGCGGCCCTTGCTGTCCTTACAGGCATTGGGGTACTTCTGGACCTTGTCGATGTCCTTCATGGTAAGAAGCCCGGCAAGCTCACCCTTTTCGTCAACCACGAGCAGCTTTTCGATGCGGTGGGTGTGCAGGTGGTGCTTGGCTTCCTCAAGCGTGGTTCCGGTGGGAACGGTGATCAGGTTTTCGCTGGTCATCACGTCCCGGACCTTGGTCCCGGCGAGATCTTCAACAAAACGGACGTCGCGGTTGGTCAGGATGCCGACCAGCTTCTTTTCCCGGACCACGGGCAGGCCGGACACGCGGTACGCGTGCATGAGATCCAGCGCGTGCTCGACGGTGTCGTCGGGCTCGACGGTGATGGGATCGATGATCATGCCGCTTTCGGATTTCTTGACCTTTTCGATCTCCAGCTTCTGGCGCTCGATGCTCATATTCTTGTGCACGATGCCGATGCCGCCGGCGCGGGCCATGGAAATGGCCATCGCGGACTCGGTCACGGTATCCATCGCGGCGGAAACCAGCGGAATATTCAGAGAGATGGACGGAGTCAGCCAAGCGGTCACGTCCACCACATCCGGCGTGACTTCAGAATAGGCGGGCACCAACAACACATCATCGAAGGTCAGGCCTTTGCTCAAAATTTTGGACATCGTGCCCTCCTGAGGACAAAGACGCTCCGGGAGGTCGCGCACACCGGAGGCCGTAAATGTGAGAGATAAAAATGGAATGGATAAATGTACTCTGGCGGGACGTTATTGTCAATCTGAGGCCCGGCCGGAAACGGCCTCTCCATGTTTTTGCAACCATGCGGCGTTCCAGCGTATCCGCACCGTTTCCGCAGCGTTCCCGCCCGGCGAATAGAAGCCTTGTCACTTCGTTCCAGCCCGTGTAACATACGTTGCGATCCCTTCAAACAGACGCATCAGCGTCAATATTAAGGAGCACGTATGGCTTACAACCGCATCCTCTTGCCCGTCGATGGTTCCGAACACTCCATGCACGCCGTGGCCCACGCCGTCAGCCTCGTCCGCGAAGGCGGCGAGATCGTCGTCGCCACGGTCCTCCCCCCCATCCCCAACGTCATCGGCGGCGATGCGCGCAAGGAAGCCGAAGAGGCCGTCAAGAACGACGCCAGCCTCATCACCCAGCCCGTCATGGACGTCATCGCCAAGGACAACATCGCCTGCCGCGAAAAGATTGTTCTCCATACCTCTACCGCCGAAGGCATCATCGAAACCGCCGAAGACATGAAGTGCGACCTGATCGTCATGGGTTCCCGCGGCCGCAGCGACATCGAAGGCCTTCTCCTCGGCAGCGTCACCCACAAGGTGCTTACCCTCGCCACCGTCCCCGTGCTCGTCGTACGGTAAAAAGCTTCCGGTACGCTACCGGACGAACAGGCTGGGGAGGAGAGCCTTTCTCGAGAAGGGATCTCCCTCCCCAGCCAGACAGCCCCTTCCTCTCCCGAGATCCCCGGCCGCTAAAGCCGCGCGGAAGAAGCTTCTCCGTCGGCGTCCTATGCAGGGCAGGAAGGCCTGCCGCATCTCCTCGCCCACAGCAGATTCGGAGTAGGGTCCGGGGCTGGAGATTCCAAGAGAGGCCCTTCTCCCCCACCCGCCTATGCTCTACATCTCTCTCCTGCTCGCGCTGCTGGCCGTTGCGTGCCTGATCTTCGTCCCGAACACGGTGATCCTTCTGAGCTTCGTGGCCATCATGCACGGGTTCGCCGTCTACAGCGCCTGCCATGCCCTGCTGCACAAGCGGGACTCGCGGGCGGCCCTCGGCTGGATCGCCATCATCCTGTTCATGCCCCCGGTCGGGCTGCCGCTGTACTGGCTGTTCGGGATCGCCCGGATCGACAGCCAAGCCGTCCGGCTTATGGAAAAAGCCGCCCAGAAAGTCATGGGCGGCCTTGTGGACCTGCACGGCAAATCACTGACGGAAAAACCGGAAGGGTTCATCGACAAGGACGAAGTCCCGCACGCATGGCACTACCTCGTCAACCCCGGCTCCAGCATCACCGGCCGCTGTATGCTCGAAGGCAACGACCTCACCGTGCTGCACAACGGCGAAGCCGCCTATCCGGTCATGCTCAAGGCCATCAGCGAGGCCAAGGAACGGGTCTTCCTGTCGAGTTTCATTTTCGGTTACGACGAAGTGGGCAAGAGCTTCGCCGCCGCCCTGCGCGCCGCTGCCGAACGCGGATGCGACGTGCGCCTGCTCATGGACGGCGTGGGCTCCTTCCACTTGTGGCCGAGCTGGCGCAAACGCCTCGGCCCGGACGTCAAGCTCGCCTACTTCCTGCCGCCGCGCCTCATCCCGCCCCAGTTTTCCATCAACCTGCGGACGCACCGCAAAGTCCTGATCTGTGACAGCGAAACAGGCTTCACCGGCGGCATGAACATTTCCCAGAACCACCTCGCCAACCTGAAGCGCCGCTCACGGGTGCAGGACGTGCACTTCCGCTGCCTCGGCCCCATCGCGCAGCAGCTTGAAATCGCCTTCCTCATGGACTGGAGCTTCGCCACCGGGGACCACACGAACTTCACCGTGCATCCCGTGAAAAAACAAGGGAGTTCATTGTGCCGCATCCTCATGGACGGCCCCGGCACCCCCGAGGACACCATCCTCGATCTCGTCTGCGCCCAGATTTCGGCGGCGCGGCATTCCGTGCGGATCATGAGCCCGTACTTCCTGCCGCCGCACCGTCTGCACGGCGAGCTGGTGAGCGCGGTCCTGCGCGGCGTGGACGTGAGCGTCATCCTGCCCGGCGAGAACAACCACCGCCTTGTGGACTGGGCCATGCGCCACCAGATGCCCATGCTGGCGGACAGGGGCGTGAAGATTTACCGCCAGCCCCCGCCCTTCGCCCACACCAAACTCCTGCTCATCGACGGCGAATACACCCTGCTCGGCTCCGCCAACCTCGACCCCCGCAGCCTCAACCTCAACTTCGAGCTGGTCATGGAAGTGCTGGATCTCCGGCTGGCGGAACAGCTCAGCGCCTTTTATGACGAGGTACGAAGCCGTTCCGTTTCCGTCCCGACGACCTACCCGGCGCTTCCCTACCGCCTGCGGAACGCCGCGAGCTGGATCTTTTCGCCGTATCTGTAGTCCCTTCCAGCTCAAGATTCACCTCAAGCCGTCCGATATGCACGTCGGTCAGCCGCACGGTGACGGCCTGCCCCAGACGGAAGCGCCGCCCCGTACCCACGCCGATGAGTTCCTGACGGTCCGGATCGTACTCGAACCAGTCGTCGCGGAACGTCGTGAGCCGCACCATGCCCTCGACGGGCATCTCGTCGAACTCCACGAAAAAGCCGAACTCCGTCACCCCGGAAACGACGCCGGTGAACGTCTCGCCGGTGCGCTCCCGCAGCAGGAGGCACCCGAGACGGCGGGCGATTTCCCGTTCGGCCTCGGTCGCGGCGCGTTCTCGGGCGTTGCACTGGTCCGCCGCCATAAGCAGCTTGTGCCCGGCGAGGATCGGCCCCGGCGTCGCGCCGAGCGTAAAGGACAGCGCCCGGTGCACCAGCAGGTCGGCATAGCGCCGAATGGGTGACGTGAAGTGGCAATAGCAGGGGGAAGCCAGCCCGAAATGCTCGCCCGCCTCCGGAGAGTACCGGGCCTGCATCATGGAGCGCAGCACGAGCCGCCCCACAAGGTACTCCTGCGGTGTGCCGTTGGCCTGTACCAGAATGTCCCGGAGACGCGACGGCGAAGGCGTTTCGCCCCGCTTGAGGGTCAGGAGATCGCTCTGGGCGAGGTCCGTGGACGCCAGCGTGCGGAACAGCGTGGACAGCCGATCCGGATCGGGCGCGGGATGGATGCGGTACGGGAACGGCGTGCCCTTCTCCGTGAGGAAGCGGGCCACGGCCTCGTTCGCCGCCAGCATGAATTCTTCGATCAGCCGGTGCGCGAACAGCCGGACGCGCCGCTTGATGCCCTCCACTTCGCCTGTGGAACGATTCACGATGAACTGCGCCTCGGGCAAATCGAAATCAAGGCTCCCCCGCGCCTGACGCCGTTCGAGCAGAAGATGCGCCAGCGCTTCGGCGTCCTTTAAATACGGATGCCGCCCCGCCAGTTCGCCGCCGTGGTCCAACGCCTCCTGCACGCCTTCATAGGTGAGCCGTCCCCGCGACCGGATCACGCCCGGGAAAAACGCCGACGTGCGCGGGATGCCCCGATCGTCGAACCCTACCCGCGCCGCCATGACCAGCCGATCCTCGTCGGGACGCAGGCTGCACAGGCCGTTGGACAGAACCTCGGGCAGCATGGGCTCCACGGAGGTCGGGAAATAATAGGAGTTGCCGCGATCTCGGGCTTCACGGTCCAGCCGCGAACCAGGCAGCACGAAATGGCTCACGTCCGCGATGGCGACCCACAGTTCCCATACCGCGCCGTCGGGCGCGCCGGGAAGCCGCCGGACATACACCGCGTCGTCAAAATCGCGGGCGTCCTCGCCGTCGATGGTCACGAACGGCACGCCGCGCAGATCCTGCCGTTTCGACGTGGATGCCTTTGAAACCCGGTCGATGGGCAGCGCGTCCTCCACGCTGCCGAGCGGTTTCAGCCCTCCCAAATCCGCCGCGCCTTCCGCCGCGCGCTTTTCCAGTTCGGCGGCCTCGGCCAGCACATTGGGCGGGAAGTCCAGCGGGATTTCGTGGTTCAGCTTGGTCAGGCGCTCCTGCACCATCGCGTCTTCCTCAAGCCCGAGCGAGACGCGGGCCGTGCCCCGCCAGAGGCCGTCTTCAACCTTCTCTTCCGGCGTCACCAGCAGCAGTTCCCCGATTTTCGGCGCGGCCTTCAACGCGGAAACGTCCACATCAAGCAGGAAGTCGAGCCGGGGATCAGCCGGGCGGCACAGGACGCCGCGCTGCGTCTGGTTCCGGGTGACGTGGACGGCCAACTCCTTCTGGCGGCGTTCGAGCACGCGGATGATCCGGCCTTCCGGGTTCCGCATCTTTCCGCCCCGGTGCTGCGGGGCCGGTTGCAGGGCCACTTCCACGCGGTCGCCATGCCACGCGTCGCCAAGAAAGCCGGGATGGATAAAAATATCGGGCTGCAACCGGGATTGCACACGGTTGCGTTTGTCGCCGTCAACGGGCTTCGGGGCGTCCTCGGGCGAGTCCTGCACCGCGTCCGGAGTCACGAACCCCGCCCCGGAGCGCTGGATGGACAGCACGCCGGTCACAATCCGGGCTTGCGACGCCTCCACCCATTTGCCGCCGCGAAGCCGGATGACCCGGCCTTCGGCTTGCAAAGCGTCGAGCAGGTTCTCAAGCGGTTTCTTGTCCCGCCGGGACAAATCAAGGAAACGGATCATATCGTCGAGGCGCACGGGATGACGGATTTTGCCCATCAGCCCCAGCACCTCCTCAGCGTCCAGCCCGCCGGGGACGCTCACGAACGTCTGTTCGTCGTCCGTGCGGCGAGCGTTCTTTTTACCGGGCCGGGCCGGGCCGGAAGCGCCCTTGCGGACGGTATCGCCAAAGTACCCGCGCTGGCGGGGATGTTTTTTCATAGGAAAACCTTTTTGGATGTGGAAAGAAAGGGGAAGAGGAATCGGGGAGGGGAGGAAGCCCCCTTCTGGAGAAGGGGGCTTCCTCCCCTCCCCGCCCCCGACCCCCTCCATCTCCTAAGACTTTTAGAGGCGGGCGTCAGGCCGGGGCACGATGCGCGGCCGGACCGCCCGGGGGATTCTTTACAAGATGACGGATTCGGGACGGGAAAAGAGGCATGAAAGAGTATGGCCCAGATGAAACGGGCTGGCAATGCGTGAGAATGCGGCGAACCGGCTCAGGAGGAAGGCGGATCGGCCTCGGCGGTGCGGGCAAGCTGCTTCTCGCCCCATTTGTAGAGTTCGCGCAGGGCCGGGAGCAGTTCCCTGCCCCGCCCGGTCAATGAATACTCCACCCGTGGGGGGACTTCTCCGAAATCGTTCCTGCGCACGAGCCCGGCGGCTTCCAGTTCCCTCAGGCATTGGGTCAGCATGATGTTTGTGATGCCGACGACGCTCCGTTTCAGCTCATTGTAACGGACGGATTCCGCGTCGAACAGATGCCAGAGCACCGGCAGTTTCCATTTGCCGCCGATCAGGTTCAGCGCATGGATGATCGGACACGGCACGGTGTATACGTTCGCGCCGGGAAGTTCCGTACTGTATCCGGTACGCCTCTTTCCGCCCATGGCAACGACCTTCCTATAGATTTCCTGAAAAAACACCATATTATCAAACAGTGTAAGGCAGAAAAAACTGCGTACTTGTTTTTCGCAGCCGTTTCCCAATACTCTGGATGCATCAGGCCGGAGCCCCGGCCCCAAATGCAAGGAGAACGCCATGACGTATTATGCCATCAACGGAAGCCCGAGAAAAACCCACAACACCGCAACCATCCTGAACAAAGCCCTTGAAGGCGTGAAGGCGGCCGATCCACAGGCGCAAACGGAACTGATCCATCTCTACAGCCACGATTTTTCCGGATGCGTGAGCTGTTTCGAGTGCAAGCGCCTCGGCGGGAAAAGCTACGGCAAATGCGCCGTCCGGGACGGTTTGACGCCGATTCTGGAGCGCCTCGCCGATGCGGACGGCATCATCTTCGGCTCGCCCGTCTATTTCCACAGCATTACCGGCAAGATGCGTATGTTCTTCGAAAGGCTCCTCTTCCAGTATTTCGTCTACGACGCCGACTATTCCGCGCTGTCCCCGAAACGGATGCCCACGGCGTTCGTCTACACCATGAACGTGCCCTACCAAGTCATGCTCGAGAGCCACTACACGGAGAGCTTCCAGAGCATGGAGTCTTTCATTCAGAGGGTGTTCTCCAAGCCCGAAACCCTCTATGTGAACGACACGTACCAATTCAGCGACTACAGTAAATACAAGGCCGATCGTTTCTCGGAAACCGACAAGGCCCGCCATCGGGAACAGCAGTTCCCCATCGACTGCCAAAAAGCCTTTGAATTGGGCAAGGCTCTGGTAAAACGCAACGGCTAGAAAAGCCCCTTGCGCTTCGCCCACGCATCCAGCCAATGCGGGAAAGCGGCCTCGGCCCACAGCGCGGGCCCGAAGGCCGCTTCAACCCGCAACGCCCATGCATCCGCCAGCCTCAGTTCCCGCAACTTCACGGCGTCCTTGCTGGTGCAGATCACGGGCATATCGAGCCCCTCCAGCTTTGCCGCGTCTTCCGGCGTGTAGGCATGGTGGTCGGGGTAAACAATATATTCGGCGGGCTCGCGGCCCATGAACCGGGCCACCGTTTCCCGTACCTGCGCCGGATCGCCCACGCCCGTCGCCAGCGCATACGGCTTCCCGGCAAACGCGTCGGCATCCCGGCATTCGTCCGTTCCGATCTTGCGCAACGAACCCGGGCGCAACGAAAAGCTGAACAGCGGGCGGCGGAATCCGGCGAGGCGCCGTTCGCAGGCCGGGCGCAGGCTCTCCCACGCTTCCGGCGAGCACTTGATCATGAAAACATCGGCCCGCTCCAGCGCTTCCGGGCCTTCGCGCCATGCCCCGGCGGGGATCACGCGGCCCCAGCCGTCGCCCAGATCGTCGGGCCGCAGGAGGACGATATCGAGATCGCGCCGCACCTTCACATGCTGGAACCCGTCGTCCAGCACGAACAAATCCGGGCTCAGCCGTTCCTCTGCCCAGCGCCCCGAGCGTCTGCGGTCCGGGTCCACCATCACCGCAGCGGACGGGTGCTCAAGCGCCAGCATGAGCGGTTCGTCCCCCGCCTCCCCCGGCGTCCGTGACGGCGACACATGCAACGGCAATTCCGGAGGCTGTGCCTTATACCCCCGCGACAGCACCACCGCCCGCAGGCCCCGCGCCTCGCTCCAGCCGAGCAGCCAATCCACCACGGGGGTTTTGCCCGTCCCGCCCCATGCGATGTTCCCCACGGAAACGCACTGGCACGCGGGCCGGAACGCGGGCGAGCCTTCGTTTTCCCATTTTGCCCTGCGCGCGGCCAGTATTCGGCGGTACAGCAACGAAACCGGCGTCAGCAGAGGCCTCAGTCGTTTTTGCCAGCTCAACGGGTTCATGGCGTTCCTTTTGAGGGGGAGGGAGAGGAGGAGAAAGAGGAAGATTGGGGAAGGGGGAGAACCTTTCTCCAGAAAGGTTCTCCCCCTTCCCCAACCCCCATCCCCCACTCCCAAGACTTTCGCCTTTATCGAATCCCTTTTCTCAGCTTTTCCGACTGCGGAGAAAAAAGTTGAGAGGCTTTTAACTGAAGCACTTCAAAAATAATGCGCTTTCAAGAAAAAAGTCTCCAAGACGCTTCTTTTCTTCACGACCAAGAAAGATGAAAAACTCCCACGTATCCCCCGTTCTCCGAACAGGGATTCGATAAAGTCAAAAGTCTTTGGAAGGAGAAGGGAGGGGGCTCGGGGGAGGGGAGAGGAAACCTTTCTTCAGAAAGGTTTCCTCTCCCCTCCCCCGATTCATCTTCACTCCCCAACCTTCAACAAAATATTGTCAATCAGCCTCGCCTTGCCAAGACGAATGGCAAGCGCGCACAGAGCCATGTCCTCGATACGATCTACCTTGGTCAGGACGGCGGGATCGACGATGGAGATGTAATCCTCCTCACCTGTAGGGAGATGCTCGGCCAGATAGCCACGGACGGCCTCAATGATTCTGGCGGCGTCGCGTTCCCCCCCGGCGGCGAGACCGGCGGCCATTTCGAGCGACTTGCGGATCTGCGGGGCTTGGGCGCGCTCTTCGGGCGTCAGGTAAACATTGCGGGAGCTGAGGGCCAGCCCGTCGGCTTCACGCACGATGGGCCGCCCGACGACTTCCACAGGCACATTCAGATCGGAAACCATTTTCTTGATGATGGCGAGCTGCTGCCAATCCTTCTCGCCGAATACGGCAAGGCTGGGCTGGGCCAGCATGAACAGTTTCAAGACCACCGTGCACACGCCCCGGAAGTGGATGGGGCGGCTGAGGCCGCACAAGGTGTTGGCAAGTGCGGGCACTTCCACCCATGTGGCGTGATCGGGCGCGTACATGTTTTCCGGCTCGGGGGCATAGAGTACGTCCCCGCCCAGCTCGCGGACCAGCGCGGAGTCTTTCTCAAAATCGCGCGGGTACGCTTCCAGATCCTCGTTGGGGCCGAATTGCGTCGGATTGACGAAAAGGCTGACGATCACCTTGTCGGCCACCGAGCGGGCATAGGAAATCAGGCTGGCGTGCCCGGCGTGGTAATACCCCATCGTGGGCACAAGGGCCGTTTTCAGCCCCTGACGCCGCCACTCGGCACACACGGAATGCAACGCTTCCGGAGAATGAATGATCTGCATCGTCTTTTCCATCTCCATAACAGGGAGAAAACTGTTACTCGGTTTCGCGCAGCCGATCTTCCAACCGGGCGCGCTCTTCCTCATCCATACTGAAGCTGTGAGCCGGAGTGGGGAACGCCCCGCTGCGGACCTCTTCGGCATAATCCCGCACGGCCTGCTCCATCAGGGTACCCAGTTCCGCATACCGCTTGACGAAACGCGGCGTAAACTCGCTGTACAGCCCGAGCATGTCATGCAGGACGAGCACCTGACCGTCGCAGTCGGCCCCCGCCCCTATGCCGATGGTGGGAACGGAAACCCGGGCCGTAATCGCCGCCGCGAGAGGTGCGGGAATGGCCTCAAGCACAATGGCGAAACACCCGGCGTCTTCGAGCGCCGCCGCCTCATCAAGCAACTGCCGTGCTGCCTCGGCGCGCTTGCCCTGCACCTTGAAGCCGCCAAGCTGCGCGGACCGCTGAGGCGTCAGGCCGATGTGCCCCATGACGGGTATGCCCGCGCCCACCAGCGCGCGGATCTGAGGCAGGAAAGCGCCTTCGAGCTTTACGGCCCTGACGCCGCTTTCCCGGACAAGGTGCGCCGCGTTGGAAAGCGCTGTATCAGGCCCGGGTTCATACGTCATAAACGGCATGTCCGCAACGACGAGGGCGTGATGTATTCCCTGCACAACCGCGCGGCAATGATGGATCATTTCGTCCAAGGTGACCGACAGGGTGTCTTTGCGCCCGAGCATGACCATACCGAGGGAATCGCCCACCAGCACCATATCGACCCCGGCCCGATCCACAATACGGGCCGACGGCGTATCGTACGCGGTGACCATAGCCAGCTTCCGCCGGTTTTTGGCATCCCGTACATCCAAGATGGAAAGCGGTTTCTCGTCAGTGGAAAAAGTTTGATACGTACTCACAGCCGTCCTCATAGAGTGGGCAAAAAGGAAATGAAACCTCTCAAAAGAAACCATGAACGTAGGAAGCCTATCACGGAGTGCCCTGAAAGACAAAATACCGGCGGAGGACCATACTTTACAGTGGAGGGCGGCGCGGCTACACTTCCGGCTTCAGGGGGTCATGCCCCGAACCCTTTCCTTTGGAGCCATTGATGTCCAACTACACCGAACTTCTTCAGCGGATCGAACAAGAACCGAGCACATGGCTCGTCACCGGCGTGGCGGGCTTCATAGGTTCCAACCTGTTGCAGACGCTGCTGTCACACGGGCAGCGCGTCGTGGGCCTCGACAACTTCCTCACCGGGTATCAGCACAATCTGGACATGGTACGAGAACTGGTCACCCCGGAGCAGTGGGAGCGGTTCCGTTTCATAGAAGGAGACATCCGCGACGTCGAAACCTGCCTTCAGGCCTGCCAGGGCGTCGAGCACGTCCTGCACGAAGCGGCGCTCGGCTCTGTGCCCCGCTCCATCGAAAACCCGATCATGACCAACGGCTGCAACATTGACGGGTTCCTCAACATGCTCGTCGCGGCCCGCGATTGCGGGGTGAAGAGTTTCGTCTATGCGGCTTCGAGCTCCACCTACGGCGACGAGCCCAACCTGCCCAAACAGGAAGACCGCATCGGCAAGCCCCTCTCGCCCTACGCCGTGACCAAGTACGTGAACGAGCTCTACGCCGAGGTTTTCGCGCGCAGTTATGGCTTCAAGACCATCGGCCTGCGCTACTTCAACGTGTTCGGCCAGCGTCAGGACCCGTACGGCGCGTATGCGGCGGTAATACCTCAATGGTTCGCCGCCCTGACAAAGGGGGATACCGTATACGTCAACGGGGACGGCGAAACGTCCCGCGATTTCTGCTATATCGACAATGTGGTGCAGGCGAACCTGCTGGCATCCTATGCTGCGGAAGACGCCCGGGACCTCGTCTACAATGTGGCCTTCGGCCAGCGGACCACGCTCAACGAGCTTTTCGGGCTTATCCGTGACGAGGTCGTCCGCCACAAGCCCGAAGCGGCGGAAGCCAAACCGGCCTACCGTGATTTCCGGGCGGGAGACGTACGCCATTCCCTGGCGGACATCACCCGTGCGCGCACGCTGCTGGGCTATGAGCCCGAATACGATGTCCGTCAGGGCTTGCGCCTTGCGGGTGACTGGTACGACGCCCACCTGTAGGAACAGAGGCGATACTGCGGGACAATCCCAGATTGCCGAAATGAAAGCCAAAACATCACTGCGTACAAAAAAGATCGTTTTTCCCGCGAAAATTTGTTGACAGCGGGGCATGAGAAAGGTATCTCCATCTGCGTGCCGGGATGTAGCGCAGTCTGGGAGCGCACTTGAATGGGGTTCAAGGGGTCGAAGGTTCAAATCCTTTCATCCCGACCAGCACATAAAAGAGAATTACCCCAAGGGAATCAGCGAAAGTTGGTTCCCTTTTCTCATTCCGGGATCCGGCAATGCCGGATACAAAAAGGGAATCCTCCACTGGGCGGATTCCCTTTTTGGGATTTGCTGAAGCTCTAGCGCTGCGTCTTGCCTGCGAGCTAACGGATGGACGCTCCCAAAGCTTCGGCCTCCTCCAGTTGCGGCTTTCCGGCGATGTCCCCGACGTGCATGTTGCCGCCGGCATAGACGATGCCGCAATCCTTCCAGCCGAGGCGCTCCAGCAACGCGTGATAATAGTGGCGCACCGGCTCGAAGTTGCTTTCCGTGTCTCCCTCGGCGGCCATCAGCAGGACGCAGTCCTTGACGGGGTTCGCGTAACTCGGCGAAAGTTCCGCGACGGCGAACAACCGGTCGAAGGCGCACTTCAACTGGCCGCTGAGGCTCCAGTAGTACATGGGAGACGCCAGAACGACGAGGTCGGCGTCCTTGTAGTGCGGATAAATCGCGTCCATGTCGTCCTTCTGGACGCAGGGGCTTTCCGGATTCTTCCCGCCGCCGCAACAGCCGAGGCAGGGATGGATGTTCATCTTGCACACGTCGAAGCGCACGACTCCGTTTCCGGCCTGCTCCGCGCCTTTCGTAAACGCTTCAATCAGTGCGGCCGTGTTGCCGCTGGGACGGGGACTCCCGTTCAAAATGACGATTTTCTTGGCCATGATTGCCTCCTATGGTTTGGCGGATCGGATTACAATATTCCGCAGGGTGGTACTTGCCTCCAGGGTATACTGAAGTGTACTCAAAAGATGAAGTACGCACATTTATGTGAGATGCTCACCCAAAGGAAAGCGTAAATGAGTCTGGAATGCATCACCAGTGCCAAGCTGGATGAAACGGGGTTCGGGTACACGCTCTCATTGATCAGCGGCAAATACAAAATGACGATTTTGTACTGCCTCTCGGAATTCAAGGTCGTTCGCTATAACGAGCTGAAACGGTTCATCGGCACGATCTCCCACAAGACCCTGAGCCTATCCCTCAGGGAACTGGAAGCGGACGGCCTCGTCAGCCGCAAAGAATACCCGCAGATACCCCCCAAGGTTGAATACAGCCTCTCCGAACGGGGGCAATCCCTGATCCCGATACTGGACGCCCTGTGCGAATGGGGCGAACAGCATCGGCAATAGGCACCCCCTGAAGGCTTCTTCCCCCACGGATACGTTTCACCGGATGGGGGGAGCGGTTCCGGGCGTTCCGCCAGCCTGGGAAAAAGATTTCCATGCCCCCTTCAACAAAAAAAGGCCGGCAGTCCCCCACCGGCCTTTTCCCCATAAACGGGACACACTAGAACGAATACTTCAGTCCAATGCTCACGCGATAGGAATCCTTATCCACTTCATTGGCGATCTTCTTTCTCCACGTTCCCTCATCCAGGTTGAGGCGCACATACGCGGCCTCGACGGCGAGTTCCAGGTTTTCATAAACCTTGTAGCGGGTGTCCGCGTTCAATTCCCACGCGTCGTCGGACGTGGTGAGATAGGCGAACGGGCCGTCGATGCGGGAAGGATACGAGGCCATGTTCGCGGCCTTGGGCATCGCGGAGTTGTTGGTGCCGTGGTAGTACCCGGCACGCAGGGTGTGCTTCAGATCTTCCATGAGCGAGATGTCCTTGAGATGCAGGACCACGCCCCAAAGGCCGCCGGGGTTGTGCCCGAGCACCTTCCATGTGGCGATATCGGTCCAGCCGCCGCCGAAGCCGAGCGCGCTCACCGCCCACGGCGTGTTGTACTGAGGCAGGCGCTCGGAACCGTTGTACGGATTGCCGTCGTCGCCGCTGCCGTACCACGCGATGATACCGGGAGTGGCCCAATCAAGGGCGTAATCCGCGCGTACGGCGGCATACCAGCCCGCACGATCCAGCTTGAACGTGCCGGGGCCGTCGGCAAAGCCCTCATACCCCGGGATTTCCCCCATCTTCACACTGCCATAGGCGAAATCCCCGGCGACGGTGAGCGGCGAAAAAGAATTCGTTTCGGCGGTGATGCCGAGCCACCACGCGTTTTCGTGGGTTTCCGTATTCCGGCGGAAGGGGAACGTCTCAAACATGTAGCCGCTGCCAAGAATGGGATACAGGCCGGCCCGGGGAGCCCATGTCGCCGGATCGCCGCCCTTGATGTTCCCCATGAGGCTCTTGGTGCCCATAAAGCCGAACATGCCCCAAGGCGAAACCTTCATCACGTCCGTTTTGATGGGCACGATCAGGCTGAGCAGGTCCATGGCGTCGCCGGGGGTATCCCGCGGCGTCCCGTTGGCCTGCGAGCCGTTGCCGTTCCAGCCGCCGAAGTTGCCGTTGAAAGGCCGGGCCCAGAAGAACGTCGTCCCGACCTCGTCGGACCACTTCTGCGACAACATGATGCCGGCCACGTCATGACCGAATACCGGGCTGAATCCCGACGCCACGAATCCGGGGAGGATGATCGGCTGGAGGCCCATGCGGACGCGCAGATCCGTGTTCGGAACCTGCCAGTCGACGTACGAATAGCGGACTTCGATATTCTTGGCGTCAGTCCCCAGCGCGCCGCCCTCGGAAGCCTTGCCCCAGTTGGTGTCCCCGATTTCAAAGAACACGACGCCCTTGAGGGCATTCGAAGAAATGATTTCCACCTGCGTACGCAGGCGCTGCAAGGTGGCGAACCGATCATTCGGCCCGTTCAGCGGAGCGACGTTGCTCCATTCGGACAAAATCTCCCATGTGCCTTTGGCCTTGATCTCGACGGCTCCGGCGGTCGCCGCCGCCCCACAGAGCATCCCCAACGTCAAACAAAGTAAGCACAGCCTCTTCATGCGTTTCCCTCGCTTCCTCAAATAGCAGGGCTCCGTCCCCCAAACGGACGGAAAGATCCCCCCGCCGAAGACGGGGGCGTACCAAAAAGGCGGCCCGGATTGGAAAAATGCCTTTCTCAACCAGAACCGCCCTCAACCATCCTTAGTAATGCGCTTATTCTTCGATGTCGGCAGCCACGCACATGGCGGACAGGCCGAAGTACCCCTTGGCTTCCTTGATCTTTACGGCGCTCTTCACGCCCGGGGCGGCGGCGCCGGGCACGCGGAACGTGGATACGTCGAGGCGTTCGATGGGCGATTCGGCGGGCTTTTCAAGCTGCGGCACCCATTCGTAGGGCAGACGGTAGGAACGGTACACCATGTTCATGGGCAGGGCCGTCCCCCAGTAGGGGCACACGTATTCCCACACCAGCTCGTGTTCGGGGGTCACCTCGAAGATGCGGCCGTGGGAACCTTCGGTGATCATGGTGTTGCCGTTGGGCAGCCGCTGCATACCGCTGATGAACGGGCTATAGAAACGGTTGGCGTCAAGCGGCATCAGGTATCCGGCTTCTTTCGGCGTCATCTGCCACACGATTTCCAGCGTGACGGGATCGATTTCCAGCACGCGGGAGTAGTCGCGCAAGGCGCCGCGGATGCCGGTGGGGGAACCCGGGTTCGGGGCGTAATAGCCGGCCCAGCCGCCGTTGTCGTAAATAAGGATGTTGCCTTCGCCGGGCAGGCCGCGCGGGATCATGTGGGCGTGGTGCTGGCCGATGATCCAGCCGAGCTTGCGCAGTTCGGGGGTCTGATCGAAATACGGGCCGATCTTCCATACGATGTTGCCGGTGGCCTTTTCGATGATCAGGATGATGTTGGCGTCGCGGCAGTCGATGATGATGTTGTCGGGGTGGAAGCGCTTGTCGCCAGCGTCGTACCATTTGTTCGGGCCGAGCACGGACATGGAGTTGGTGTGCACCCAGTCGCCCGCGATGTGGCTGTTCCCGAACCCGGTGTAATAGTTGGGGTCGCGGTACATGAGGTTGCGGGCGATGGCGTCGAAGCCCAGCTCCTCAAAATGATCCGATACCTTCCATTCCCACACGATGTCGCCGTCCCAATCCACTTCGTAGATCACGTCGTCAAGCAGCATCTTGTCGGAAATGGCGGGCACGTGGACGTTCTTGTGCGCGAGGATCAGCGTGTTGCCGCTGTTGGTTTTGGGATCGGAACCGGGCACATAGTAGCCCACGGTGTTGCCTTCGCGCTGGTAGTCATGGTGCTGGCGGGCCATCCATTGGGGTTCCTCGCCCGGATCTTCGATGTATTCAGCTTTGTCGAACTTCCACACGATATTGCCGTCCCAGTCCACCTGCACAAGGTCGGTCTGGTCCTGAAGGCCATACTTGGGATTGCGTTCACCAAGGCTCCCCATCACGTAGCCGCCGGGCAGCATTTTGTTCGGAAAGCCCTGCAAGCCTTCCCACATGCGGACTTCATTGCCGTTCATGTCGATAAGGAGGGCGCCGCGTTCGGCGGCCTGAAAGATGGTATAACCGCTCCAGCATTTTTCGGGATTGTAGATAGTAACGCCAGTGGGGAAAATCGTCGCGCTCATCGGATGCTCCTGCCCTATGTATGGATTGCGCCCGGACGCCGGTGCTTGCGCCCCAGGCAGAACAAAATGAAATGAAACTTCGGAGATACGTCAAGGCTGTCCTCATTCCCGAACAGACTTGAACGATTGACGCCTTTCGTCTATGGGCTTTCACAGAGGGGTTCCTTTATCCGCAAAAGCACCTTATGACGGATGAGAAAACAGAAATGTAACCTGTGCAACAATTCACATAAAAAGTATAAGAACATTTCCGCCCATCCATCATTGAGAAAGAGGTGATTCTATGACCGCAGAAATCCAAATGCCGCAACAGCACATTGCTATCATCTCCCACAGCGGTCTGCATGAGCCTTGGCGGGAAATTGTGCACATGGGGACGCATCTCGTTTTTCCGCGTTCCCACTACAATCATCAGGCCACCACCGATTGCTTCTATTTTATAGATAAGGGACGCGTGCGGCTCACCTACACCAACGCGGCAGGGGAAGATCATGTCGTCATGTTTTTCGGCAAGGGCTGCATCTTCAACGAGACGAGCGTGATCACCGGGGACGAGGCGACGATGGCTTGTTTCCGGGTGCTGGAGAGGACCGAAGCGTACCGTTTCCCCAGCTCGCTGATCCATGACGCCGAATTCGCCCGCCAATACCCCCATCTCATCCTGAACATGCTCCGGGGTACGGCCACCAAATTTTCCAACCTGTTCAGCGTAAGTTTCCTGATCAAGCACGGCACGCCGCTGGCCCGCGTCTGCCGCTTTTTGCGCCAGCTCTCCCGCAGCCATAACAACGCCAAGGCATTTCCTCTGGACATGACCCAGCTCGAACTGGCTTCAGTGCTGGACATCCACCGCGTTTCCCTGTTCCGCTGCCTGCAGCAGCTGCGCGAGCTCGGGATTCTGGTGCGGTTCTCACGCCATGAAATCGAACTGAGCGAGCTCGATCAGCTTGAAAAACTGCTGGAAGAACAAGAAGAGGCGGAGTGGGGCTGATTTCCTCCCCGGAGCCGATTTTTTTCAAACTTTTTGCGAAAAAAGTAACAACGGTAACAATTTTCTGTCCCGGATCCGGGTATAGGTAGAGGCAGAAATCCAGAGGAACCCCGTTCCGATGGATTCCGCCTCTTTTTTCGTCCATACCCGGCGGCAAACCGCCGTTTGCAAAGCAACCCTTTCTGCCGGCTTTCCGGCATCACAGGAGCGCACAGATGAGCATCACCCTGTATACCGCACCCGACTGCCTGCGGTGCAAAATCGTCAAAGGCTTTCTCGCCGAACATCAGATCGCTTACGAAACCGTGGATTTCAAGGCTGATGCCCAGACATTCAACACCTTCTACCGCACCAACCGCAAGGCCATCTACCGCAACCCCGAAGGCGTGGAGTTTCCGCTGTTCGACGACGGCACGGTCATCAAGCAGGGCTCCGGGGAAGTCATCGCCTACCTGCTGTCCGGGCACGCCCTCGAAGGCGCGGTCACGCGCAGCGACCTGCTGCACGGCTGGATTTCCGGCCTCTACCTTTCCCAGTGCCCGGCGGCGGAGGAAGATCACTTCGTCGAACTGGTGCAACAGCTCGCCAAGGGCGGCCTCACGGTCTGCATACAGACGGACGGACGGAATCCCGCCCTGCTCGAACGCCTCATCGGCCTGAACGCGCTGGCCAAAGTACAGCTCAACATCCCCGGCCCAGCATCCGTCTACGAAGCCCTTTACGGTTCCGCGCCCACCAAGGACGAACTCGCCAAGACCATCGAACTGGTGAAAGCGTTCCCCGACCACGAAATCCGTTTCCTCGCCACCCCGCTCTCCGGTCCCGAGGGCGCCCGTTGGCCGAACCGCGACGAGGCCGGTGAAGCGGCCCGCATGGTCTTTGAAGCCTGCGGCGATCATCAGCTTCCCTACGCCATCGCCGCCGTAACCCCCGAAATGCCGCAGGGTATGCAGGGGCTCGAACCCGTGGCCGATCCCATGATGCTCAAGTACCGTTCCGCCTCCCGCGAATTCTTGTTCAAGGCCGACATAGCGAAGTAGGCAAACCGGGGAGGGAAGGAACCTAAGAGGCCCCTCCCCCTTTCCGCTCCCCTTCCCTCCGCAGAGCTTGGCTGGCGGGGAAGGTACGAGACGGTTCGCAAGCGGCATAATCAGACGGACATTCTGGATTTTTTTGACAGGAAGAGATTTTTAAGCACTTCCTTCCGGGCTGTCCCATCCCCCTCTCCGACTGTTTCGGAAGGGGGATGGGGAACCCGGGAAAAGGGGAAAACAAAAGCGGCCTCGCGGAGGCCACGCCCGGTAGCGGCCTTTCAAGGCACACGGACGGCGGCGGGGCGGGCGCTCCGCTCGAGAAAATTTCTTCCCTCTTTCTCGGCATACGCAAAACGAGGCAACCCATGCATTACGACGTAATCATCATCGGCGGAGGCCCCGGCGGGACCACGGCGGCGAAAGAACTGGCGGCAGGCGGCAAAAAAGTCGCCATCATCGAAGACAAACACTGGGGCGGCACGTGCCTGAACTGCGGCTGCATCCCCACCAAGATGCTCCTCGGCGCAACGGCCCCCCTCGGGCTCCTCAAGGCTCAGGAACGCCTGCGCACCATGAAGGGCTCCATCGACATCGACTACAAGGCGCTGCAAACCCGCGTAGGCCGCTTCCTCAAGGGCTCCAGCCAGACCCTCGCCAAAAGCCTCGCGGCGGCGGGGATCACCCTGTACGAAGGACGCGGCGTGTGCGCCGGAAAAGGGCAGGCCATCGTCCGCTCCGAATCCGGCGAAGAAATGTTAACGACTGACAACATTATCCTTTCCTGCGGTTCGTCGAGCGCGTCCTTCCCCGGCCTCGCTCCCGACGGCGACGCCGTGCTCGACAGCACCGGCGTCCTCAACCTTCCCGAAGTCCCGGAAAGCCTCATCATCGTGGGCGCTGGGGCCATCGGCCTTGAGCTTGGCGACTTCTTCGGCATGATGGGCTCCAAAATCACCATCGTCGAGGCCGCCCCGCACATCGCCCCTACTGAAGACGCCGACATCGCCAAAGAAATGGACCGCGTCCAGAGCAAGGCGGGCCGGACCTGCATCACGGGCGTCATGGCGAAGTCGCTCGTCACGAAGGACGGGCAGGCCGAGCTGACCCTTGGTGATGGGCGCGTGCTGACCGCCTCCAAGGCGCTGGTCGCCGTGGGCCGTACTCCGAATACAGCCGGGCTTGATTGCGAAAAGGCGGGCTGCACGCTGAAACGCCGCGGCTTCGTCGACGTGAACGACCATCTTGAAGCCGCCGAAGGCGTCTATGCCATCGGTGACGTGAACGGCCTTACGTTGCTGGCCCATGCCGCCGACCATCAGGGCGCGTATGTCGCCCGCCGCATCCTCGGACACGAAAAAGGCGTATACGTGCCCGGCCCGGTCCCGTCCTGCATTTACGGCAGCACCGAGATCATGCGCGTCGGCCAGACCGCCAAAGGGCTCCTTGCCGCCGGGAAGTCCGTAAGCGTATCGCAGGTCCCCCTGACCCTGAATCCCATCGCGCAGGCAGCCGGGGCTTCCGGCGGATTCGTGAAGGTCGTATGGGCCGGTGACGCCATCGCGGGCATCGCGGCCATCGGCCACGGCGTATCCCACCTCGTCACCGTGGCCCAGCTGCTCATGGTCGGCGGCTATACGCCCGAAAGACTGCATGAAGTCATGATCGGCCACCCCACGCTGGACGAAATCGTCCCCGCCGCCATCCGTGCTCCCCGCGTAGCTGTGACCGAATAGCAACATCGCTCAACCCGAAGGAGATCGCATTATGAGCCTCACCTATCCCGAAGACCGTTCCTACCACTCCGAACACCTCTGGGCCAAATCGGAGCCCGACGGCACCATGCTCGTCGGCATCACGGACTATGCACAGGATCAGCTCGGCGGGGTCATTTTCGTCGACCTCCCCGCCGTGGGCGAACACTTCAAGCAAGGCGTTTCCTGCGCTTCCATCGAGTCCGTCAAAATCACTTCCGACGCGATCATTCCGGTTTCCGGTGAAATCGTCGCCGTCAACGAAGCACTGGCGGACGCCCCCGAACTGCTCAACGACAGCCCTTACGACAAGGGTTGGCTCGTCCGCGTCAAACCCGACGATGCCGACGAAGGCGGGCGCATTTCCGCCGCCGAATACGCCGCGCTGGTTGGATAGATATATTTGGGGAGGGGGAGGAGAAACTTTCTGAAGAAAGTTTCTCCTCCCCCTC